>ERZ1034969.9-NODE-9-length-177405-cov-9.690065_pt1 | contig 177405 bp, 139 predicted proteins | sample MGYA00520624_ERZ1034969 | MGnify/ENA primary metagenome ERZ1034969 (study PRJEB33766, sample SAMN09781776) | gut metagenome | biome: gut microbiome | host: Homo sapiens | place: Madagascar | study: EMG produced TPA metagenomics assembly of the PRJNA485056 data set...
AGGCAGCAGACTACAGGCAGATGGCACGGGCGCAGCTGGCGGCGGCGGACTCGCTCGCGGCGCTGAGGGCGGAGCTGGCGGACGAGGAGAGGATACTCAAGACGATGAAGCGGCTCTCTGTGCTGACGGGTATCGGGTTCTGCATCCTGTTCGCAATGATGCTCGCCAGCGTCCTCCCAAAGCAATACGAGAGGTACGACCTCGCCATGAACGTCATCGGCACGCTGATAGTGGTGCCGATGATGGCTGCTCTCTTCGCGTGGCTCGCGTGCGCCCCCGCTGGGCTCATCGGCGTGTGGCGCTCGTCAAGGCACTCTAGCTGGTCCGTCTGGGGCGGACTCCTCGTCATCTTCGTGCTTTTCTTCCTGTTCGTCGGGTGGCCATGATGTCCGGCCCCGTCTACCTCGGCGCGCAGTCCCGCAGGGTCAGGCAGCTCAAGGCGGAGGTCGCGGAGGCGGAGGCGCACCTCACTGCCGCGTCGGCTGCTATACTATAGCAATGGAGAGCTAAACGTGTGAGGAAGGCAAGGAAATCAACATGCTGGAGCCGGTTGACGACGATGGGGATGGTTCCAGGAAGAAGGTCACAGTGACCGTCTTCGGGCGCGAGCTCCCCAAGAGGAAGGCCGTCGCGGCACTGGGCGTCGTGTGCGCCCTCGCGGTCGGGTCGCAGGGGCAGGACGGAGAGCCTGTCGGGCAGGAGCAGCCGCTGGCCGCGACGGAGGACGAAGGGGAGGAGACCTACGAGATTCAGGTCGGCGCGAAGGCCGATGGCTGGGTCGAGGGCGAGTCCTCCTCGGTCATCGTCCACGTGACGAGCGAGTCCGAGGGCATCGACTACTACCACGCCTACAACGGCAGCATTGGAGAGAGCTTCTATCAAGACGAGCCGTTTTAGGCATCAGACGACGTAAATGTTCTCTATGCACGCTTCGAAATAAATCCAAGTATCGCATTGTTCATCATTCCTTTAATTCGAGTGCTTGGCAGCAAATATGGATACACGAACAAATGGAAAAGCGAAACCATGGGGCGGATAGAGTCAAGCTTCCCTCTGACTCAAAAGGAAACCCTAACTTGGAATTAATGAATGATTATATGTGTAATATCAAATGGACAGCAGAAGAGAATCTAGACTCTCTGGAACATGTAGCACTATGAACGCGCTCAAGGAACGAATAAGGACATTATCATGGAGTACATTTTCCGTAAGGCAATTACCTGTTGAAAGGACTTCATGGACGAGGAACTATACGATGCAATACTCGGCGACTACGGCCCAGTCGTAACTCTCATTCTTATTTTAACGGTTTCAATTATCGCCATACTAAAACTTGGCGTTAACTTCAATTTGAATGACTACATTGCAAGCAGGAAAAGGCGGCACCTTTCTCTTGCCCGAATGTATTGTCCCCACATGGAACTCATACCACGTGAGGACAACCAAATTGAGATTCATTCATTCTTGTTTTCTCCTACCGGCACACTTGATTGGGTATGTAGCCGATGCGGAGCAGTAATGCATATCTGCCCAAGTGATGCCGAAACGCAAGAGCAAGCACAGTATTACATGGCCCATCCAGATGCCTACAATAAGCAAATGAGGAAGTTCAGAAAGCACGCTAGGAGATCTCTTTGAATCCGTTTTTTATAGACTAAATCAAAGAGTGATAGTTTTGTGAAAAATATGTAATGCTCTAAAAAACCAAACATCCCTATTGCGTTTGTTCGTCCCGTGGAATATTATAAAAATAAATTACTATGCTTCGAGGTGAAAAAATGGAATTTATGACTGCAAACCAAGCTGCAAAATTGTGGCACATATCTCAACGAAGAGTGCAAATTCTTTGCGCCGAAGGTCGTATTCCCGGCGTTTTTAAGTTAGGAGAAGCATGGGCAATTCCCACTGACGTAGAAAAACCTACTGACAAAAGAAAAAGAATGGAGAATGACGGCAATGAGCACACTTAATGTACTGGATTTGTTTTGTGGAGCCGGAGGCTTGTCATACGGCTTTGAAAGTGCCGGCTTTGACATTCTCTTGGGTATTGATAATGATGCAAAGGCTCTGGAAACATTTGAACTCAACCATAAAGGCTCTAAATCAATTTGTGGCGATATTACCCAAATTACCTACAATGAACATATCAAGCCATTGCTTAATGACAAGCAGATTGATGTGATTATTGGTGGTCCTCCTTGTCAAGGTATGTCTCTTTCTGGACCGAGAAAATTTGATGATCCACGCAATAAGCTATATCTTTCATATATTCGTCTTGTAAAAGAAATCCAACCTAAGGCATTTGTTATTGAAAATGTGCCGGGGCTTGTTGGATTGTTTGGTGGACAGATTAAAGATAGCATTATCGAGAAGTTCACTGAGATGGGTTATCATATTGAATATAAGATTTTATGTTCAGCAGATTATGGTGTACCTCAGAGCAGAAAGCGTGTTGTTTTTGTTGGTACGAGAGTTGGCAATTTTGAGTATCCTGCAATCAATCCTAATGTGGTTGCTTGCAGTATGGCACTATCTGATTTGCCTGCATTAGAAGATGAACTTGGCAATGAAGTATCAGAATATGCCACTCCCCCTCAGAACGCCTATCAGCAGCTTATGAGAAGCAGGTCTGATGTTGTATTAAACCATGTTGCAGCAAGCCACTCAGATAAAGTTAAGAAGATTATCGCTCTCGTTCCCGATGGTGGCAATTATAAAAATTTGCCAGAAGAGTATCGTGAATCGAGAAATTTCCACGTAGCATGGACACGATTCGCAAGTAACAAGCCCGCTCCTACAATAGACACGGGACACAGACATCACTTTCACTACAAGTACAATCGTGTCCCTACGGTAAGAGAATGCGCAAGGTTGCAGTCTTTTCCCGATGATTTCAAATTCTTAGGAAATAAGACCCAACAATTCAGACAGGTCGGGAACGCAGTTCCTCCGCTGATGGCACAAGCTATTGCAGAACAAGTTAAGAAAATGTTGGAGGGATAATATATGAGTGAGTATAAAATACCCGATGAATATTTTTTTAGGATTCATCATGTTCGCCCACGATTCAAGGGAGATATCGAAAATGTTTTAATATACATGGCAGAAGAAATTACTAAAGTTGGCGAAAAATCAACAGATACATTTGTTTCTGCTATAAATGCAGCAATCTACCGATATCCCGGAAATACCCATCGTGAGCTGAAAACTATAAATAACTGGAGAACTGAAATTTCTGCATTGTTTGGGTTCATTGAGCATACCCCTACCACTGACAAGCCCGGACGTAGAGCTATCGAACTGGCTGAACGACAGGATTTGGTGGAATGCTTCAAGGTGTTCCTTTACAACTTCCAATATCCCGGAGCGCATATTAAGCCTAAAAATGTTTTGGAACAAATTGAAGCGGGCGTTCATTTTAAACCTGCACAGTATATTTTGAAACTGTTGCGTCATGCGAATAAGGATGGCGGTAACTCAATCGGCTTAACAAAATTTGAGGTTTGCCATTGTATTTTCAACGATCTACGAGTTACTCGTGACAACGAAGGCGTTGAAAATACATGGGAACGTATTTTACAGAACCGCAAAAATGGCTATGAATATGACCAGACGGGCGATGTAATTCGATATGGCGGAGATATTATCGACTACATGGAAATTGCCAATCTGCTGAAAACTTATGACAGCAGAACATATTATCTTAACACACTTGAAGAAGAAGCAATTATAAAGTTCTGCGAATCTTCTGAATGGTTTGCAGAGTATGATGCGATGCTCAAAAAACGTAAGGGCTCTTTGCAAGCAGTTAAGAACTGCACTACGGGTTGGTTCTCTTATGTCAATAGAGACATTCAGAATACCGACTTTGCAACTGATATTCTGGCTTATATTGCATCTGATGCAGACGAACTGAAAGCACTTAAAGACAATATTACAACCGAACAGGATGCAACCATATCTGACCTTATTGACAGAGATAACGAACTGCAACGCAGAATTGCTTCTTACTATGATGTGTTCACAACAAAAGACATCGGCGATATTGGCGAAAGTCTTGTTCACGGACATGAGTGTATGCGTGTCAAGATTGGTGGTCGTGAGGATCTCATTCATTTGATTAAGCGTATTCCTACTCAGTTTGCTGTTGGCTATGATATAAGCTCTGTTGAACTTGATGAAAGAAAACGCTATATCGAAGTTAAAACTACAATTAGTTCCAAGCCGTTGCATTTCAACAGAATACATTTAACCAAGAATGAGTGGAATACTGCAAGTAGCACTCACGACAGATACTATGTTTATCGTTTGCTTTTGAGTAAATCCGAAAGAAAGCTGTTCTTGTTGCAAGACCCCGTTGGATTATATAAAAAGGATCTGATTGATATGATTCCGGGCGATGGTGCGGATATTACATTTAACCCACAAAATGTGGGTAGATTTGAGGAGTTACTGACATGGACAAATTAAAAGTTGCGTCTTTTTTCTGTGGATGCGGAGGAACTGATGTCGGATTGTTAGGCGATTTCCTATATCAAGGAAAGAACTATGCTTCTAATGAAATGGAAATTGTTTATGCGAATGATATTGACCCTAACGCTTGTGCTATTTTTCAAAAAAATTTTGGTATCGAGCCAGACAACCGAGACATTCGCACTGTCAAAAGCAATGAAATTCCAGATTTTGATATTCTGACAGGAGGATTTCCTTGCCAGTCGTTTTCTATTGTTGCCCAAAATCCCATACGATTGGGTATTAAAGATGAGCGAGGGATGCTCTTTTTTGAAATGTGCCGTGTTCTGAGAGAAAAGCAACCTAAGTGTTTTATTGCAGAAAACGTGAAGGGCATTTTAACAGCAAATAAAAAAAGTGCTTTTCCCCTGATTGTCAAGGAATTTGAAGACAGTGGATATGATATAAAATATACAATTTTGAACTCCGCAAACTACGGCGTACCACAAAAAAGGGAACGGGTTATCATTGTAGGTTTTAGAAAAGATTTGCAAGTGGATTTTACTTTCCCCAAAATAGAGATTGAGGGCGAAGAAAACTTTGTTCCTTTGAAAACAGTCATTCAAGAGACCGTCGATGAAAAATATTTCTTTAGCGAAAAGGCTGTGGCGGGAATGATGAAAAACAGGGCATCCATGAATAAAGGAAGAGCACAAGATATTACAAAGCCTTGTAATACCGTTGGTGCACACCTTGCAAAAGTTTCTTTGAATAGCACTGACCCTGTCCTTATGGAAGAAGGCAGATATAGGAGATTTACTCCCAGAGAAGTTGCACGTATTCAATCTTTCCCAGACAGCTTTGAATTAGTCGGAAGCGAAGCAGCACAGTATAGAGCCTTAGGCAATGCTATTCCGCCTGTTATGTTTTGGTATGTGGCAAATGCAGTAGCAAAACAATTTCCCTACGAAAAATAATTTCTTACCCTTCTTTCAAAATTTCCTCACCGTTTTGATTTATAAGGATTCTGGGCTTTATTATATTACTCCCACTCAATCGTCCCTGGTGGCTTGCTTGTGCAGTCGAGCACTACTCGGTTAATTTCGCGCACTTCGTTAGTGATACGGTTGGAAATTTTTGCGATCACATCATAGGGCACGCGGCTCCAATCAGCACTCATCGCATCTTCACTACTTACTGGACGAAGCACAACGGGGTGCCCATACGTGCGCCCGTCTCCTTGCACACCCACCGAACGTACATCAGCCAGTAGCACCACAGGGCACTGCCAAATATCGCGATCAAGCCCAGCAGCAGTCAACTCCTCACGCACGATGGCATCAGCGTCACGCAAAATACGTAGACGCTCCTCAGTGATTTCTCCAATAATACGAATCGCCAAACCAGGCCCAGGGAACGGCTGGCGCCACACAAGATTCTCAGGAAGCCCCAGCTCCACACCAATCGCACGTACTTCATCTTTAAAGAGATCACGCAACGGCTCAATCAGCTCAAAATCAAGATCTTCTGGCAAACCACCCACGTTGTGGTGACTCTTGATATTTGCTGTGCCATCTCCTCCGCCAGATTCTACAACGTCAGGATAGAGTGTGCCCTGCACAAGGAATTTTACTTTTTTGCCTTCTGCACCTGCACGCGCAACCAGTTCGCGTTGCGCTGCTTCAAAGCTTCGAATAAATTCACGCCCAATAATTTTACGCTTCTGCTCAGGCTCCGAAATGCCAGCGAGCGCCGTCAAGAATCGCTGCGATTCGTCCACAGGCATAATCTTCATGCCGCGCGCAGCAGCATAATCACGAATCACCTGCTCGGCTTCTCCTTTGCGCAGCAAACCATGATCCACAAAAACGCAAGTGAGCTGATCTCCAATTGCTCGATGCACAAGAGCTGCAGCAACAGAAGAATCTACACCACCAGAAAGCCCACAGATTACCCAAGCATCACCAACCTGCTCACGAATTGCTGCCACCTGATCTTCAATAATTGAATCTGCCGCCCAATTTGGCTCCAAGCCACAGCCGTCACGCAAAAATTTTCGGAAAAGCTCGTTGCCGTTCTCTGAATTGCGAGCCTCCGGATGCCACTGCACACCAAAAAGCTTGCGCTCCTTATCTTCGAATGCCGCAACTGGAGCGCCAGGCGTGCATGCCGTCACCGTAAAACCTTCAGGCGCTCGATGCACGGCATCTCCGTGGCTCATCCACACGTTTTTCGGAGTTTCTTCGCCGCTCATCAGCACGCACTCATTTGCTGAATGCTGAAGTTCTGCTTGCGTTGCGCCAAACTCACTTGTGCCAGTTTTCGCTACCTCTCCTCCAAGAGCCTGAGCCATCTGCTGAAAGCCGTAGCAAATACCCAGCACTGGAACACCTGCTTCGAGAAGGGCTGGATCAAGCACAGGCGATCCTGGCTCATACACTGATGAGGGCCCGCCGCTTAAAATAATTGCGCACGGATTTTTTGCCAGAATCTTCTCAGCGCTAAGTGAATGAGGCACGAGCTCCGAATAATAACCAACATCACGCACACGCCGAGCGATGAGCTGAGCATACTGAGCGCCATTATCTACAACAATTACTGGGCGAAGATCATCATGAGCCATGTATTTAGTCTAACTCAGGCACTGCTTTTCCTCACAGCCCGCAGCCGAGAGGAAGATACGCTCTTTAGTTCACAGCCTCATGCACGCCCCTCCCGATGTAGGGTTCGCTCATGCATACCCCATACACAATCCACCTATGCCGCTGTATAGGCACATACTGCATCTCTTACTGAGGTACTACAAGCAGGAGATCACTTCAGCCTATTCCAGCGCGAGGCGCCGCATAGATTCCACATGCGTCAACTCACCAGAAACAGGATCAATAAAATCGAGCGATTCTGCAAGGAGCTGGAGTGGGTAAGTACGCTCTGCAGCCTTCTCCTTCGAAAGAATTTCAGGATAAAGTGGATCGGCATATATCGGCGCACCAAGCTCTTTCATCGCAACGCGCAATTGATGCGTGAAACCCGTATGCGGATAAAGGCGATAGAGCGCAAGCTGCTCATGAATTTTTTCCCCTGCTACTGCTCGCACGAATTCTATGTCGGTGACGGCAAGGCTGCCATTTCGCTCAGGAGCTTGACGATGCTCGCCATAGTAGCGAAAGCTGGAAGAGCTGCCAGCATCAGCTGATATTTTTTCTTGGGTGACGTCTGTGCTCGTTTCTCGCTCTCGTATCACTTCAACGCGCAGCTGCCCATCACGTTTACGTAAAAGGAGTTCGCTGTGCCATCGAGAGGAGCATAAATCCCCTTGTGAAGCCTTGCGAGAACCATCATGCAAACCAGTGGATAAATCGCGGATCAGATAATCACTGCACGAATCACTGCCCACATCGTTGCCTGACTTTTCACCCAGAGCGCCGCAGATATCTCTATACGGCAAATGCTGATTTACATTCTCTTTTGGAGCGCTATGCAGATTCTGCAAATTACGCTCAACAATCGGAGCAATTGCTCGATATGTTTTGCGCACGTGACGATCCTGAAACATTTTCTGATAGGCGCCACGCCACTGCGGATCTTTCACAAGAAGGAGCAAGCCAGCAGTTTCTAAATCAAGCCGATGAGCAGCCACTATTAAATCGTTTGCGAATTGGCGGCGAGCTGCAACGAGAACCGTTTGTGCCACATGAGACCCCTTAGGCACTGAGGCCATGCCATGCGGTTTATCTACCACGATATAGCGTTCATTTTCGGCTACGACTGGCAAAATAATTGGCTCTTCAGGCTCATCGAGCACAGGGCGAAACACCCATATCCTCTCCCCTGGCTGGTATGGATCATCTCGTCGAAGAGGGATATTATGCCCTGCAAGCACGTCTGCGCGATCAAGAAGCTCCAGCCCCTGCGATCCAAAACGTTCCTCAAACCATTGCCCCATCGTCACCCACGGAACGCTAATCTCTTTTTCGCCGTCACGAGAAAAAGGAAGTCTGAAAGGCGCAGCATTGATTCCGTTACGCAGCGGCGGCTGGATTCTGCGCCGTTTTTCACTTCGGCGCACACTCCTGCTTTTTCTTCTGCTAATCACCAGTACAACTTTAATGCCTAGCTGCAATAAATACGCATTCTCCATAAGAGCCGCCCGCAAGCGGTCTGCTGCACGACGAGCTATGCACTGCCAGACGTGTCCAGCAAAACACATAAACTCTGCAATTGCAGTTCTAGATTTCTAGCGAACGTGAGAGACTATAAGTAAACGTATAAAACACGACTCAGAGAGGACGTCTCGTGACGAAGAGTTTATATTTCACTGCAGCAGAAGGAAACGTCGGCACCCGATCTGCAGCGCACGCCTGCATAGAGGTTTTGCGTGAACGATATGAAAAATTGGGAGTGTTTCGCGCATTTACCAACGGTTCTATCGAAAGTGACGAAAGTTTTCGCGAACTTCTCGTTGCGGCAGGCAATGAGGACGATCTTCAGCGAGCTTGGGGAACGACCCGCCAAGAATACGTGGCTGATGAAGACGCTTCGATGGTGACTCTCGTCAAACGCTACACAGATTACGCCAAAGACTACGATGCAGTACTTATTATCGGCTTGCTCGACTGCGATCCAATCTATCCTGGATTGCTTGCTCGAGCTGGACGCACCGCCGCTAACCTAGGCACAACTGTGCTCCCTATTATCTCAGGCGCGCTACGAGGCACACGAGATATCGAATCCATTTCGCATCTTGCAATCCATGAAATTTCTCATCAGCATGCTCCCGTTTCTGCCATGCTGATCACTGCAGCTTCCCACGAATTGATCGAGGTACTTCCACGCGAAGGATCCCACAGCTCCATTATCACGTTTGCAGATGGCACAGCGCCTGAACTTTCAGAAAACGATAAAAATATTCTTATTTCTGCAATGGAACACGACTCCAACGTCATCACGCCGCTAAGCTTCACAGCAAGTTTGATTGAGCGAGCACGAGCGAATCGCAAGCGTATCGTCCTTCCCGAAAGCGACGACGATCGCGTGCTCCTCGCCGCCGCTGAACTGCTGGAACGTGAAGTCGCCGATATTATTTTGCTTGGCGATGCCGCCACTATCGCTGCTCGGGCAGACGAACTTAGCATTAACCTCGGTGAGGCAGAAATAATCAGCCCAGAAGATCCTGAACTGCTGGGCAAATACGCCGAAAAGTTTGCAGAGCTTCGCGCGAAGAAAGGCGTCACCTACGAGCAAGCCTTGGAGAAGGTCAAGGATATTTCATATTTCGGCACGATGATGGTCTATATGGGTGACGCCGATGGCATGGTTTCTGGAGCAGCGCACACTACGGCACACACAATCGTGCCAAGCTTCCAGACGATTAAGACAAAACCAGGAGTAGATCTTGTAAGCTCTGCGTTCCTGATGCTGATGGAAGATCGCGTCTATGTGTATGGCGACTGCGCCGTCACCACGAACCCAACGCCAGCAGACCTTGCTTCTATCGCAATTTCCTCCGCAGAAACTGCCATACAGTTTGGAGTTGAACCGCGCGTTGCTATGCTCAGCTATTCCACTGGCACATCAGGAAAAGGACCAAGCGTTGATGCAGTGATCGAAGCGACAGCAATCGCGAAAGAGCGCCGCCCAGACCTACTTATCGAAGGACCTATCCAGTATGACGCCGCTGTAGACGAAGCAGTCGCTTCAAAGAAGCTTCCTGGATCACCAGTGGCTGGCAAAGCAACTGTGTTTATTTTCCCCGATCTCAATGCTGGAAACATCGGCTATAAAGCAGTTCAGCGTTCGAGCGGCGCAGTAGCAGTCGGTCCGCTTCTGCAAGGGCTCAACAAGCCTGTAAACGATCTTTCGCGCGGCGCCCTCGTGGAAGATATCGTCAATACAGTTGCTATTACGGCAATTCAAGCTCAAAACTAGGCATATAAGCCCACATAAGAGCTTGAATGCAATGCACCAGCAGAAAGCGCACACAGCATCACATATATTTAATTTCATTTTTCCTAGATCATTTCCTCTAGATTTATCAAATAAAAGGAGTAATCTACATGACAGTCCTCGTGATCAACTCAGGATCCAGCTCAATTAAATATCAGCTCATAGATCCAGAATCCGGAGAATCAATTGCCAGCGGCCTCGTAGAGCGTATCGGCGAAGAAATCGGGCACTATGCTCATCAATACCAAGGAACGACCACTGATATCGATGAGCCTATCGCCGATCACAGTGTTGGCTTGCGCAAAGTGATCGAACTATTCAACACTGTTGGCCCGAATCTTGAAGAAGCACATATCAAAGCGGTCGGGCACCGCGTGGTGCAGGGCGGTAAATATTTCTCGCGCGCTGAAATCGTCACGCCAGAAGTAGAAGCTAAAATACGTGAGCTTATCCCACTCGGTCCTCTCCACAATCCAGCTCACCTCAAAGGGATTGACGTGGCACTTCAGCTCTTTGACGTGCCAAACGTTGCCGTATTCGATACCGCATTCTTCCAAGATCTTCCAAACGAATCGGCAACTTACGCGCTCGACCGTGAGATTGCCGAGAAATATGAGATCCGCCGCTATGGCGCTCACGGCACGAGTCACAAATACGTGAGTGGAAAAGTGAGTGAAATTCTTGGACGTTCTGATCTGAAGCAGATCGTGCTCCATCTGGGCAATGGCGCCTCCGCATCGGCCGTGATCGGCAAACATGCTTTCGACACTTCTATGGGATTGACACCGCTCGAAGGCTTAATGATGGGCGGGCGTACAGGAGATATCGATCCAGCAGCAGTCTTCCATCTGCAGCGCGTAGCAGGAATGAGCGTTGATGAAGTGGACGAACTCTTCAACAAGAAGAGCGGTTTGAAAGGCTTGGCAGGCGATAACGATATGCGAGGTGTGCGCGCCGCTGCCGATGCTGGCGATCCTCATGCAATTGAAGCACTCGAGGTGTACGAGCATCGCCTTCTGCGTTATATTGGCGCATACACAGCCGAGATGGGCGGCGTAGACGTCATTACTTTTACTGCTGGCGTAGGAGAAAACAGCCCGTGGCTGCGTGAAGATATCGCAAAGCGTTTAGCGCCATTCGGTGTGAAAATTGATCCAGAGCTCAACGCAGTTCGTTCCAAAGACGCACGAATCATCTCGACTCCCGATTCCAGCGTTATCCTCATGGTAGTTCCAACGAACGAAGAGCTCGCTATTGCCCGTGAATCGATGGATGTGATCTCTTAGTCGAGAAAAGTAAATAAAGGTTGAGCAGCTGCTCTCTCCTCTCTTCAGGGAGCTTCTCCTTAGGAAGCCTGCTGCTAGAGAAAGCAGCTATAAGCCGCAAAAACTCGCCATAGTCTGCCAATCTAGAAGCGCAGAAAGAACTGAGCGCGGTGTACTGTATCGTATGCAGTACACCGCGCTGCTTTATAAAAAGATTTTCTGAAGAAAAATTATTCAGGCAATGTATCGAGCACTGCGCGAGATCCAGATAGTCCTAAACGGGTAGCTCCTGCAGCCATCAATGCCAACGCAAATTCACCGTCATGAATGCCGCCCGAAGCCTTCACCTCACAGCTATTTCCGACTGTCTGCTTCATCAGCTGCACTGCGTGTACAGAAGCTCCCCCAGCCGAGTGAAATCCTGTAGACGTTTTCACGAAATCAGCATCGACGTTGCGCGCAATTTCGCACACTTTCACGATTTCTTCATCAGTGAGAGCCGCCGATTCAATAATCACTTTCAGCACAGCGTATGGAATCGCCTCGCGCACAGCAGCAATATCATATTCAACTGCATCCCAATCATGCTCTTTTACGAAGCCGATATTTACCACCATATCCACTTCATCTGCTCCGCAGGCAACTGCTTGAGCTGCTTCAGCTGCCTTAACGTTGCTTGCAACTGCACCGCTTGGGAAACCGCACACCACAGCAAGTTTCAGATCTGCCAAATCAATACTTTCTGGCAACGGAAGCATCGAAGGCGATACGCACACCGAATATGTGCCCAGTTCTTGCGCTTCACGCACCAAAGCAGCTACTTGCTGCGTCGTCGCCTCTGGTTTTAATAAAGTGTGGTCAATAATTCCTGCCACGCTTGCACGATCTACCATAGTAATCTCCTCATACATATCATCTTTAATGTTTATATTAGTGCGTGCACACATATGGGCAATGCCGATACTGCTCAGGCACCTCAGCTTACCTCACTACTTGTGTGCCTTTTGTGTGCCCTGCTTCTGTATCAGCCTTCAATACGATCCAATATGACACCGAGCGCCAAAGCTGGCGAATCTCCAATAACGATTCCCCCTTCGAGAGCCTCCAAAGCTCGAGGAAAACGATCTGGCTCATCTGTATGCAAAGTAAGAAGTTTTTGCCCTTTACGCACACGCTCACCAGGCTTTGCATAAATCTCAACACCTGCCCCTGCTTGGACAGGTTCCCCTTGTGAGGTGCGACCAGCACCTAACCTCCAACTAGCCACCCCTACCGCGAGCGCGTCGAGCTTTTGGATAATGCCATCATCGTCTGCCGTGACGTCAATCGACTCTTGTGCGTGCACAAGCTCAGCATCAGGATCTCCACCTTGCCAGCGAATCATCTCACGCCATTTATCCATTGCCCGCCCGTCTTGAAGCGCCTGCTCAATATCAGCGTCTGGTTGCCCTGCTGCCGTCAGCATTTCGCGAGCAAGAGCCAGCGTCAACTCTACAACGTCACGCGGCCCGCCCCCAGCAAGCACTTCAACGCTTTCTTCTACTTCGAGAGCATTACCTACTTTTAGCCCAAGTGGTGTACTCATATCGGTGAGCAGAGCAACCGTCTGTACGCCTGCGTCACTGCCAAGATCGACCATCGTGCGGGCAAGCTCTCGCGCCTGCCCAAGCTCTTTCATAAAAGCACCAGATCCTACCTTCACGTCTAAAACAAGCGAGTGAGTGCCTTCGGCAATTTTCTTGCTCATAATCGAGGTGGCGATAAGAGGAATACAATCCACTGTTGAGGTGATATCTCGCAGTGCGTAAAGTTTTTTATCTGCAGGAGCAAGCCCACTTCCAGCAGCGCAGATCACTGCTCCTGGCCCTTCCATCCCAAGCTGACGCATAATATCGGCATTGCTCAGATCTGCCCTCCAGCCAGGAATGGATTCGAGCTTATCGAGCGTACCTCCAGTATGCCCTAGCCCTCGCCCAGACAGTTGCGGCACAGCCACTCCGTACACAGCAACGAGTGGAGCAAGAGGAAGCGTAATTTTATCGCCCACGCCTCCAGTTGAATGCTTATCTGCAGTGACGCGCCCTAGCCTAGAGAAATCCATGCGCTCGCCAGAATCGATCATCGCCGTCATTAAACGTGAAATTTCGTGACGATTCATACCGTTGAGAAAAATTGCCATAGCGAGCGCACTCATCTGCTCGTCTTTAACGACACCGCGAGTATAGGCATCGATTACCCACGCAATTTCTTCGTCTGTGAGCTGATACCCATCTCGCTTATGCCGAATGACGTCTACTGCATCAAATTTTTCTGCCATGCTCTTTCTTTCACTCACTTTCACTGATGTATCCTCACCCCTATCAGGGCATATTGCAACTAGCTATATTTTTATTGCTGTGGGAACCTGCGCTAGATCGGATGGGCCGAAAGCATCGGGAAGAACTTCGCGCATCGGCGTCACGCCTCGCGGCATATGCACCAAAAGCTCACTGCCACCATGCTCAAACAAGAGCTGCCGGCAACGACCGCATGGCACAATCAGATCGCCGTTATTATTCACGCATGCTACCGCAACGAGCCGTCCACCACCTGTACGGATAAGCTCACTAACCATTCCACATTCAGCGCAGAGCCCAACTCCAGATGCAGCATTTTCCACATTGCAACCACTCACGTAACGCCCATCATCAACAAGCCCTGCAGCTCCTACTGGATATCGCGTATAGGGAGCATAAGCATACGTACACGCCTGCTTAGCTAGGCGGATAAGAGCATCCCAATCGATTGACTGCACCATCGCGCTTCCTTTCTCACTTTCTCACTTTACTGTGAATCTTATTGAAAGCAATACTGCACTTCATATACAACGTATTTTCCTACACCCGCTCTAAGCCTGGTGCAGAGAGAAAAGGGACATCACTTCATATATGGAATATTTTCTGCAGCAGGAGCACGGCTCTTACCCACGAAGCCTGCCACAGCAATAATTGTGATGATGTATGGAATCATATTCACAAGCTGTGAAGGAATAGCGTGCGTGAGGTTCGGCATCAGCTGAGCAACTGCCGTCGCAAAGCCAAACATAAGAGAAGCTCCCAGCGCACCAATCGGATGCCATTTGCCAAGAATCATCGCAGCCAAAGCGATATAACCATTTCCTGCCGACATATTATCTGTAAATGCCAACCCTTGCCCGATCGTGAAGAATGCGCCACCCAACCCAGCTAAGGAGGAAGCAAGAATTGTGTTGCGAATACGCGTGCGGTTCACCTTAATGCCAACAGTATCTGCGGCACGCGGATGCTCACCCACAGCTCTCAGACGCAAACCCCAACGGCTGCGATAGAGGAAAATCGTCAGGAATACGACCACAGCATACATGATGTACACGAGGATTGTCTGATTGAAAAGCGCTGGACCAACAACTGGAATATCAGCTAAGAAGGGAATCCTGATTGCTTTAAGCGAATGCCTGCTCGTATTGAGAATCTGAGCATGCTCAGACATCAACGAACCATAAAAGAAAGTGGTGAGCCCGAGGCAGAGCACGTTGAGCACAACACCCACAATAATTTGGTCAACACCATATTTCACAGAAAAAAGTGCGAGCAGGCAGCCTACGAAAGCGCCCGCAATCGGAGCAGCAATAAGCCCAGCATACGGGGTTTGGAAAAAACTTGCTGCCATGACGCCCATAAAAGCACCGACTAAAAGATCACCCTCAATCGCGATATTGACTACGCCGACATGCTCACTCATCACACCTGAGAGAGCCCCGAAAATGAGCGGAGTGGAAATTGCAACTGTTGCCGCGAAAGTGGTGGTAAGAGTGAGAGCTCCTGCACTTCCAGCACCAGCGAAAATCAGAAAACCCAGCACAGTCACAAGTGCAACCACAATTGCGGCCGCGCGATCTGCAAGAAAGCCTTTACGCCCGTAAGAATCGCGAGCCAAAGCGGAGACGATGCTCCAGAGCAGCATCACAACAGCAACACCAAAAAATATCCACAGAACTATTGCTGCTGGCACAGAAAAATCGGGAATATCTATAAGCGACCCACTATCATTCAAACGAATAAGAGTATTACCTTGAGCACGAAGAGCGAATAAGAAAAGGAGAATAGCTGCTATCGTATAAGTGATCGGCATTTTCCACGATAATTTTTCTTGAACATCACGGGGAATCCCTAGCGTATGTGCCACTGGCAGAGAATCTTTCACACGAACTGTACGGTTCACTTGAGTGCTATTCATGCCTGCACCCCCTTTACACTCGACGCATGTACATTCGAGGCCATCGCCACCAAATCACGTACTCCTTTACCATCAGGACGAGGCAGATGGAAGAGCCAGCGTACCAACGCTGGAGCTGCAATCAACAAAACAATCACAGATTCCAAAATAAGGATCATATCGATTGGCACGCCCTGGGTCTGCATCTTAAAACCACCTGCCTTGAAAGCACCGAAAAGTAAGCCAGAAAAGAAAATACCAAGCGGCTTATTGCGCCCGAGCAGCGCTACCGTAATCGCATCAAAACCGATAGAACCAGCAATAGCTGTACCTACGCCAGTATTGTCGAGGTACATCGTGCCCAAAGCCTCATTCGCACCAGCAAGCCCACAAAACATTCCCGAGGCAACCATTGTCAACGTGGTGACGCGCCCGATATTCATGCCTGCACTGCGGGCAGCATGCGAATTTGCACCCACAGCTCTCACCTCAAAGCCGAATGTGCAACGCTCTAAAATCCACCAGTAAAGAATCACAGCCACAATTGCAATGATGAAACCCAAATGCAATTTAAAAGGAGCTGGCAAAATTGCTGGAAGCGCAGCAGAATCGCAGGCAATCGGAGAAATCAGATTGTTTTGGTTCGGTTTTTGCCACGCATCTTGGCTGAGCACAAAAGCAAGAGCAAGCCCCGCAATATTATTGAGCATAATAGTGATAATTACTTCGTTTGCACCAGTTTTTGCTTTGAGGAAGCCAGCAATCCCAGCGTAAAGACCACCAGCAATAAGAGCAGCGAGAAGAGCTGCGATCAAGTGAATACCAGCAGGCATAGGGAAGAAAATAGAGACACCAATAGCAGCAATTGCACCGAAAATAATCTGCCCTTGCCCGCCGATATTAAAAAGCCCTGCACGAAAACCAAAGCCTAAACCCAGCCCTGCAAGAATGAGAGGAGCAGCGAAACGCAACGAATCTGTGAGAGGGCGTATAGCTTGAGCAAAACCGCGAGTGGCAAGTACGTCTGAATTGAAAATCGCACCTTTAAACATTGCCGCGTATGCATCAAAAACCGAAGCACCCGATATAACGATCAGCAATGCACCAATAAGGAAGGCAATGATGACAGCTAGAATGCCAACCAGCCAGCTGGAACGAACTGCGGCGTGTATATACGATCGAAGCCACACACCCATGCCTGCAGATTTTTTCATTTCCCTGCCTCCTTTCCAGCCGCTGCCAATGCTTCTTCTTGAGGCACTCCTGCCATCATCAAACCCAGTAAATCTCGCGGCGTATCAGCTGGGACGATACCAACGATCCGCCCGCGATACATCACAGCAATGCGATCTGCAAGCGCCACAACTTCATCCAGCTCTGAACTGACCAACAAAACTGGTGTGCCAGAATCACGCTCGTCAATAATCCTCTTATGAATAAATTCGATAGAGCCCACATCAACACCGCGCGTCGGCTGATTTGCCACGAGCAATTGGAGATTTCTCGACAACTCCCGCGCCACAACAACTTTCTGCGCATTACCGCCTGAGAGAGTAGAAATCGGATCTGAAATTCGAGTGATACGCACATCAAACTCTTCAATCAATTTCTGAGCATTCTCATTCACTGCTTTGGGATACATCGCTAGCCCACGAGCAAATGGCTGATTCTTGTATTGATCGATTATCAGATTCTCTGCAATAGAAAAACTGGCGATTGTGCCGTCACTCTGGCGATCCTCAGGAATAAATCCAACACCCGAATCAATAATCGAGCGCACAGACTTTCCGTGTAAAGATGTGCCGTTAAGCTCGATAGACCCAGCTGAAAGCTCTTGTAGACCCATAACTGCCTCTGCCAGTTCTGTCTGCCCATTGCCCTGCACACCCGCTATAGCAAGAACTTCTCCTCGGCGCACACTCATGCTCACATGATCGAGCACATGAGCTCCAGTTTCACCAAGTAAGGTGACGTCTTTAAACTCAAGAGCAACCTCACCCAGCTTTGGCTCTTGCTTATCAACTTTCATCGTTACAGGGCGCCCAACCATCATTGTGGCAAGCTCAGCCTCAGAAGAATTAGGGCTTGCGTGCCCTACCACTGCTCCTCGGCGAATCACCGTAATATCGTCTGCCACTGCCCGCACTTCACGCAGCTTATGAGTAATAAAGACAATTGAGGTACCGCTAGCTGCAAGCTGCTGCATAATTTTCATCAACTCGTCTGTCTCTTGAGGCGTCAGCACAGCAGTTGGCTCATCAAGAATTAAAATTTTTGCATCTCTTGAAAGCGCTTTAACGATTTCCACCCGCTGCTGCACACCAACAGGAAGATCCTCAATATAGGCGTCTGGATCTAGATCAAAGCCGAAACGCTGTGATACGTCGAGCACAACTTGACGAGCTTTTTTAATATCAATCAAACCAGCGCCTTTTGTCGGCTCATAACCCAGAGCAATCGATTCTGCTACTGTGAATACAGGGATAAGCATAAAGTGCTGATGAACCATGCCGATCCCTGCAGCCACTGCATCACCAGGTCCGTTAAATCGCATTGGTTTTCCGTCTAGCAAAATCTCGCCCTCATCGGGATCATATAGACCATAGAGCACATTCATCAGCGTAGATTTACCAGCGCCATTTTCGCCCAGTAAGGCATGAATATGCCCCTGTTCAACAACAAGATCTATGCGATCATTTGCAATAAGAGAGCCGAACCGCTTGGTAATCCCCTTTAATTCCAGCTTCACTGCACGCCCTTCCCTTCCCTATCACACCCCTGAGCGTTTGTTTTATTATAACGAGAAAAACCGCTGTGACCTAGCCAACAAGAAACATAGTAAATAGTGTGCGCAACTGTTGCACATACACACGTGTGGCTCACCCATATGGGTGAGCCACACGTGTACGCTGGCAAGCATTTTGCTAGCAAACGCAGATTAGCACACATTCATGCGCGAATAGTTCACTTGTTTGCAGATGGAGATTCGATCTTCAAAGAGCCATCAGCGATCTTCGCCTGAAGGTCTTTGACCTCCTTCTTCACGTCTTCTGGAACAGCAGAATCAAGATCATGGAACGGAGCAATACCCACACCGCCGTTGGCAATCGTACCGACGAATGGATCTGCAGAGAACTTACCATCCATACCGGCCTTAATCGTATCTTTCACAGCTGGGCCGATCTGCTTCATCACAGACGTGAGCGTAATAGCCTTGTAGTCAGGCACAGATTCGTACCAATCGGAATCCACGCCGATAATGTACACATTACCTGCAGCCTGCGCAGCAGCAGCAGCACCGTGACCAACTGGCCCAGCAACTGGCATAACGATATCAGCACCTTGGGAAATGAAGCCTTCAGTAAGAGTCTTCCCTTTTGCTTGATCCTCAAACGAATCCGCGAAAGAACCTTCCTGAGCTTCTTTATTCCAACCAAGCACTTCTACCTTTGTGCCCTTAGCTTCGTTATATGCCTTCACACCATCAGCAAAACCATCCATAAAGATGGTGACTGACGGGATAGCCATACCGCCGAATGTTGCAACTTTCCCTGTTTTCGTCACGCCTGCAGCAACGTAACCTGCAAGGTAGCCTGCTTCTTGAGTGTTAAACAAAAGCGGGCGAGCATTTGGAAGTTCAACAGCCTTGCCAGCACTATCAGAGAAAGAGGAATCGACAAGAGCGAAGTTCAAATCCGAATTCTCTTGAGCGGCAGTTGTGGTGGCAGCAGCAAGATTGAAACCAACACCGATAACGAGGTTACAACCATCGTCAATCATCGATTGGGTATTTGGCGCAAAATCAGCATCAGAGCTAGATTCTGCCGTATTGGTCTTAATTCCAAATTCTTTAGCTGCTTCATCAAGACCAATCTTCGCAGATTCGTTGAAACTCTTATCGTCCCAACCACCAGCGTCAGAAACGAGGCATGCTTTATAGTCAGAAGCCGAAGCTGATCCACTACCACTAGATTTATCTGCAGACCCTGAACATGCGGAAAGAGCAAGTGCACACGCAGCACCGAGCGCTGCAATAGTCGTCAATTTCTTCACGTGATTCTCCTGAAATATCGATATGGGCAACGTCTGATACAGGCGTTCACTTACTAATTTATCGCATTCTCACAGCATATAGAGAATTAAATAAAGACTTAATAATACTTCACACCTGCAGTTTTAATTCTTAACTTCAGGCAAAAATTTCATACTCTTTGACGCATTTGGATGAGTGCTATAGTGGCTCTTTGCTCGATACGCCGCAATCGCACCCGCATCGTAATGCGCTTGCGCAATCTCATATGCCGTCTGTGCCTGAAGCTTTTTTTGACGAGCACGCTCCACTTTTCGGCGTCTCCATGCAGCTCGCAAACCGCGCCATCGAGGAATGTGAACTGCTGGCGCAGCAGTGAGTGCTGGCGTCACCGTCACACCACTAACAGGATCAAAATCCCACACAAGCGTTTCTAACACACTCTTCGTCACGAAATTCGGAGTATCTTTCGCATGCAAAAAATACTCTGGCGCCATTGAGGGCTGCTCAGGAGGATTAGCCGTAAAAGCTGCTGAAATCAAAGTAATACGAGCAACGAGATTCACCCATAAGAGCAACGTAGCAATCGCCGCAAATGAAGCAATAAGAGGATTTTTTGCTACAGATCCCACAGCAGCAGTTCCTAAAAATCTTACAATCGCGCTTGCTGCTGCGCCGATGCTCGCTCCAGCGAAAAGATCCCATTTCAACGCGCGAGCACCGCTCATCACTCTAAAGAGGAAAATAAACACACCCATATCCACGAGGAACGACACAATAATTGAAGCACTGCGCATGAGCGCTGTTCCCAAAAAATCTGGAAACTGTAGCAACTCAAAAACAGGCTCCGCAAACAGCTGTGCCGCTGCCGTCACGCCCGTCGATATCATCACGCCCGCCCCCAAAACGGAAAAGGCAGAAAGATCGAGCAATTTTTCCACCACGAAATTCCGAGGCAAACGCGCAATACCAAACATCGATTGAATTGACACTCGAAGATTAGCCATTAAGGCAAGAGCATTCCAGAGCAATACTAGAGCAGAAATGATTGTGAGCGGATTAAAAAAGTTATCAAGCACAAGAGTTTGAGGATCGAGCAAACCTTCAGAGGAAGCCGAAGTCTTCAAAATGCCAGGAATAGCAGTATTGACGCTCTCGATCACTGCCTGATACAAACGTGGATATGATCCGAGAATCAGAGAAAAAACGGTGAGTCCGATCGCGAGCGCGCCAGCAATCGCGAATAACGCAGAATAAGCAATACCGCCTGCGAGCAAAGCTCCTCTTGCTGCACCGTAGCGCTGCATTGCTCGCACAAAACGCAAACCCAGAATATAGGCGCTAAGACGAGTAATGCGCACACGGATTCCATGCCCTGCCGCCGACTTGTTCTTTTCATTCAGCCACGTGGGGGTATCTTCAAGTGCGCCTGCAAGCCGCTCATTTTCCTGTGCAAGTTTTAGTGCCGCTTTCCTCATAATCGCAAGTCTACCCAGAAAACACGTATTATCACGCTCAGAACTCCCCTACCATCAATGCCAGCACCACTGCCAAGGGGGCGGTGCGCATTATCACCCACAGACATCCCTTCCCAAGTACAGAGCTTTACTTTCGGTGGGTGCGCTTCTTGGGGACGCTCAGCCAATCCCACACATATTGAAAACTTCTTATTTCAAAGCAAAGCACAGCCGAGCATGAGAAATCGCCCACGAAAAATCGCCACTGGGCGAAATGCTTTTTCACAATTCATAGGTGACGACGACGGGAGCGTGATCACTCCAACGCTCAGCATAACTGGAAGCTCGGTCTGTACGCACATCACACGCAAGCGACGCCAATTCCAGATTAGCGATTTGGTAATCGATTCGCCATCCCACATTCTTATCAAACGCTTGCCCGCGGTTACTCCACCACGAATATGGTCCTTGCTCTTGCGGAGCAAGTGCACGCTGTACATCAACCCATCCAGCTCCGCAAGACTTCACGGATAGAACAGTTTCAACGCCCTCGGCATTTCCAGTATATGACGTAGTTTCAGCACACGAGCTAGTTTCAGCGCCTCTGCCCAACCACCGATCAAGATAGGCAATTTCTTGGTCGAGCACACCAGATGTTTTATTGTGATTACTCTTCCAGTTCTTAATATCCCGCTCAGTATGCACGATATTGAAATCTCCAGCCACAAGCGCATGAGCGTAAGGACGTGACGCAGAAGCTCCAAGTTCCTCTAACCGCAACGTCACTCGATCAAGATGAGCATATTTTGCTGCCATTTTTTCTGGTTTATCAGCCACGCCAGAATGCAAATATGCGCTCACAACCGTGATTCCGCCAGAAACATCGGGAAGATCGACTTCGAGCCAACGCCCAGTATCCACTGGCTCTTCGCCATCATAGACGCGCATGCCGATGCCATCGCTATAAGCAGGCGGCAACCAATCGGCGCCAGAAATACCTACAGGTAAGCCGCTGCGCACCTCACTCACAGCAATATCCCTGCGCACCGCAACCGCCACGCCTGCCCGCCCAGGGATGGCCGAGGGGCTGAGCCACGTGCGGTAAACCTCTTTCGATTCGCCACCGCCCTTCATCAACTCCTGCACAATCGCTTCAGGAGCGCGAACTTCCTGCATAAAAAGCACATCAGGGCGAGCCTTGCTAAGCCACTGGTAAAAACCTTTGCGCACTGCGGCACGGATACCATTCACGTTTACAGTTGCAATTTGCATACCTATTACTTTAATTTATAGATACTCAACATGCTATTGCAGTGCTGCTTGCGCTGCTCGAACCACATTTACGAGCAGCTGTGCGCGCGTCATCGGCCCCACCCCTCCCGGGTTGGGCGAGATCCAACCCGCCACCTCGGCAACTGTCGGATCAACGTCACCAACAATACGTTTCTTCCCAGCTTCAGGATCTATCTTGCGCGAAACTCCCACGTCGAATACCGCTGCTCCGGGCTTTACCATCTGCGGAGTAATCAAATGCGCAACTCCCGCTGCCGAGACGATAATATCCGCACGCAAAGTATGCTCCGCAAGATCACGGGTACCTATATGGCAAGAATCGACTGTGGCATTTACCTCTTCACGGGAAGCAAGCAGAGAAAACGGACGCCCTGCCGTTTTCCCCTGCCCAACCATACAGACATTAGCACCATCCCATTGCACGCCGAAATATCTGCCAAGCTCGATAATTCCCTGAGGAGTACACGGAGCCGGAACGCTCAGAGAGCCGCCCATCGAAAGTGCCAGATACCCGATGTTCATTGGGTGTAGACCGTCGGCATCTTTTTCCGGCGATATACGTTCTAAAACAGTATTTGTGTCTATCTGGGAAGGCAGTGGAAGCTGCACGATAAACGCCGAGCAGTGCTCAGACTCATTCAGCGAATCCACTGCTTCCAACACCTGATCCATCGATGCATCTTCCGGCAGTTCTATGCGAAAAGAATTGATACCAATATCCGCACAGTCGGAGTGCTTCGCATTCACATAGATCTGACTTGCAGGATCAGATCCTACGAGAATCGTCCCCAAACCAGGAATAATGCCCTGAGCTTTTAAGGCGCCAACCTGCACGGCGAGATCGGCTTTCAGGGAAGCTGCAGCAGCCTTACCGTCTAAGATAATCGCCGTCATATCTACCCCTTCCTCCAACACGCTATATGCATCAACAGCCGCTTCGGCTTTAACCTGCGAAGTGAATCTGATCTAAGCCTTGATAGAGAGGGAAACTCTGCGTGAGGCGATCCACACGCTCAGAGAGTGCTTCCACATCTGCAGTCGCACCGTCACGCAATGCAACTGCAATAATATCTGCGACCTCTTCAAAATCTTCGGCACCGAAACCGCGCGTTGCAAGGGCAGGTGTACCGATACGCAAACCAGATGTGACGGCTGGCGGACGAGGATCAAATGGCACTGCATTGCGATTAACTGTAATACCTGCATTGTGCAGTAAGTCTTCCGCCTGCTGTCCATCCATCTGGGATTCGCGCAGATCGACGAGTACGAGATGCACATCTGTGCCGCCGGTCAAAACACTCACACCAGCTTCTTTCACATCTGGCTGCATCAGGCGGTCTGCAATAATTTTTGCTCCCTCAAGAGTGCGGCGCTGACGATCCTTGAATTCTTCAGTGCCCGCGATTTTGAGCGCCACAGCTTTTGCGGCAATCACGTGCATGAGCGGCCCGCCCTGCTGACCCGGGAACACAGCAGAATTGAGCTTCTTGCCAAGCGGTTCAAAATCTTTTGCAAGGATCATGCCAGACCGCGGCCCACCGATAGTTTTATGGATCGTGGTGGTGACGACGTCAGCATAATTCACTGGATTTGGATGCAAACCTGCAGCCACAAGCCCCGCAAAATGAGCCATATCAATCCACAAATATGCCCCAACTTCATCGGCAATATCACGGAATGCTTGAAAATCTTCAAAACGCGGATATGCGCTCCAACCAGCCACAATCATCTTCGGGCGGCACTGCAGAGCCTTAGCGCGCACTTCATCCATGTGGATAAGGTTATCTTCGGGGGAAACACCGTAAGAGACGATATTGAAATTCTTGCCGGAGAAATTTAATTTCATACCATGCGTAAGATGCCCACCATGTGCAAGCTCCAAGCCCATCACAGTATCACCAGTTTGCAGTAGGGCATGATAAATTGCCGCATTGGCCTGTGCACCAGAGTGAGGCTGCACATTCGCATAACCAGCACCAAATACTGCTTTTGCACGATCACGTGCAAGATTTTCAGCGATATCGACGTATTCACAACCACCGTAGTAGCGACGTCCAGGATATCCTTCAGCATATTTATTTGTGAGCACAGACCCTTGTGCTTGAAGCACAGCTCTGGGCACAAAATTTTCACTGGCAATCATTTCGAGAGTATCGCGCTGACGATTCAGCTCCAAATTAAGCACCTCAGCGATCTGCGGATCCAACTCAGCAATTGGTTGATTAAAGAAACTATCCTGCATATGCAAACCTCCCACGCGTAGTGTTAGCACCCACTATTATTCCACGCTCACGGCAGAGAACGCGAACAAGCCACATTATGGGAGCACCTCTTTCACAATCTGAGCATTATGCTTAGTGCTCTATGAAACCTTCTATGGAATGCAATGCCAAATCTTGCACATACCATACCCAGACTTGTTGGAATGAGATTTTGCACATCAGAACACAAACTTGATCTGATTGCATGGTATTGCAGAGCCACTTTCAAATCTTTTGATTTTCCCGCACTCTCGCATAGCGCGAGTAAAGAACGATTTTGTTACGACCTTAAATGACTATCAGCAGAAAAACAGCTCGAAACGAAAATAGATCGAATACAGTGCAATTTATGGCGAACGGAAGAATTTTTATGTACTTACCCTGACAAATGTCAGGGAGAATACCCCGACAAATATCGGTGTTGCAGCGCTACTAAGGCATGCTTAACTAGTTTCATCTCTTAAAAGAAGAGAGCGCAGCTTGTATTCCCACGCTGCGAAACTCGCCATCGCAACGATGCACGACAAATGGAGCATAACATGAAAACTACTGCCACTCGCCCCCTTACTGCAGCTATAGTTACTGGGGTATTAGTGCTATCCAGTACTGGATTAGCTTCAGCAACTGAGGTACCCGCACAAAGCGCATCAGCATCTGCACAACGCATAAATAATATCGATCCAGATGCGCTCAAACGTATTTTTGAGCAAGAAATGCTCACTAATGGAAAGTATGGCGAATACCAAGAACTTCAACAAACTCTTAAAGCTATAAAGCAAGAAAGAGGGCCAAAAGGTCAGGCAGCTAAAGCAGCTATCAAAGCCGCAATAAAGGCTATGAAAGGAATCGGGAAGAAAGCGTGGGACGCAACGATCAATAAACTTCCTGTTTCTGACTCAGTAAAGAAATATCTAAAGTATGAAATTGTGATGAAAGTCTTAAATATTGCCACTGGGTTCGAGGGGACAGTTGAGAATATGATTACCAATGCTCTCACATCAACAGGTATACCTTCTTGGGCTGCTGGAATCGCAGCTCGGGCAATCGTTCTTGTACTCTTGTAGAGGATGACGATAATGGTGCATAAAAATACTATCTGCGAATATAGTGCCATCTGTATCGGAGCCGCTGCAATACTTTGTTCTGCAAGGCTTGCTTGCAACGTGCTTTCACGTGCTGATGACGTACTGTTTATATTGCCGTTGATGATTATTGGTGTAGTAGGATACATCTCCTATGTGTCTAGATGTGAAACGAAATATAAATGTCTACCTATGGCATCTTCTGCCATTATTATTGGGCTATTTTTACGTTTCATGTTTGGCTTGCCAGCGGTTTTTCAATAGTTCTTACATACCCAGCAGATAAAAATAAATACATGATGGTGGGCATCTTTTGGTAGGTACCTGTCATCATGTATAGCTTAAATTGAAGACTACTATTGCAACAGTGCGTAATAGAACGAAAGGATTTATAAACTTTCTCAAAATTACGAAGCACACGTAGGCATATCTACATCTAGTAACGCTACATCTACATTTTGCTTTGCCAGCACGTGCAGTGCTTCACTTCCGTTTTCGTAGTAGCAACTATGGTGAGTTTGTTTTGCAAGTTCAACAGATGGCAAGACCTTCACGAATAATCTGATCGTCACAGCAAGCAAAATTTTAATATTTCATTCATAGATTTTCCTTCACCGAGAGTTTTTGCGTAGGGATGGCAGCGTTAATAATCCATTGCGTGCCAGTGGAAACAAATTTCATTCGTCCGCATCACTCTCAATTCGCGATTACATATTCATCAAGCCATATTCACCCGTAAGCACGTAATCTTTTACTTGACATATCGCACCACCTCGCACCTCACACAGATCCCCCATAAGCGCATACTCTGTTGGTTCGCTACCAATCTGATTGCTCATCATCAACGCCACTTCAGAATCTTCACCATCAATATACAGTTTTATATCCGCGCCAGATTGCCCGTATTTCAGCCTATTCGTTGCCGTTTCACAAACAAACAAGCCGGAAGTGAGCAAAGTTTCACGAGAAAGAAGCTGATCTATATTCGCTACTATATCGGCATTCAGCACGATACTGTATGCTCTGCCTTACCAATAACGTAATAGACGGCACCCACAAATACAGCACCACCAACGAGATTTCCTGAGCCCACAAAAGTAAGATTTTTAAGAATCCCGTATGCACTCGCTTCGGGAATCTGTAAAAACACTCCAAGAGCGAGAGTAGTCATATTAGCCACAACATGCTCGAAACCGCTCGCCACAAACGCACACATACACCACGCCATAAGTATCATTTTTGCCACAGCATTTTCAGTGCGGCTTTGGCTCCAGATCGCCAAACACACGAGCACATTACACATAACGCCACGCAAGAAAAGCGCCAGCGCAGGCTTATGAGTTTTAGCAGCTACCAGCCCAGCAAGCATCCGCCCCGGATCACCTGAAAGATCCAGCACCCCCGATCCAGCCACAATTCCTGCCACAATAATTGAACCTATGAGATTTCCCAACAAATTAACGCCAATACGCGCACTGCAGTGCACCACGATATCCGCTTCGCCTTTGCCGCTTGCGGAAGCGCCATCATCGCAGAAGTAGCGAGCTCTCCTCCCGCAAAAATAACGAGAATCAAACCAATACCGAACACTCCCCCACTGATTAACGAGGTGGCATTGGCACCTGCAGCCCAAAAAGGCCCTGCCGCCGCAAACATGAGCACATCAGCGATACCAATAAAAGCACCACCCAACATTGTGGCAAGCGCAAAAGCACTACGCGTGCAGTAGCCATAGGCTTTGTGGTAGCCCGATTCAATCTGGGCATTAAGATTTTGAGAAAGAGACAGCATATTTACTTCTACGCTCCTGCAATATGTGGATTTGAAACAGGCGGCAAAGTGCTCCACGGAAAGTCGATCCATTTATCGGTGCTTTTCCACACATAATCTGGCTTAATCAGTGAGCGACTCTTATGGAAAATCGTCACACATCGGGCTTGCGCTACTCGCACAGGCATACCACCATCTGGCTGGGCGATCCCCATTTCGCATATCATATTCATCACGAGCTGGAGAGTTTTGCCAGAGTCGGCAACGTCATCAACCACAAGCACTTTCTTACCTTCCAGCACTTTTGTATCCATGAGCGGAGGAATCAGCACTGGCGCCTCAAGAGTCTTGGCAATATCCGTATAAAATTCCACATTCATCGTGCCAATTGCTTTCACCCCGAGAGCATAGGAAATCGCTCCTGCAGGAAGCAAACCTCCGCGTGCAATTGCCACAACCAGATCAGGCATCCAGCCTGAATCGTAAATTTCTTGGGCAAGTGCGCGCGTAGCATCACCAAAACCTTGCCACGTGAGTACTTCACGCTCAGGCGTATCGAGAATTTGCTCGTCATTCATGCTCATATATTAGCGCACATACAAGGCGTTACCACGAACGCTGGCAAATTAGCTTATACAAGAAGCAAACATGCCCCTTCTTCGATGTCGCACATTATTACCACTGTTTAAAAGGAGAGGAAACGACATTTCTTGAATGCACTGAACCCCGAAAGATGGACGGTTATTTGTTCAGTTTTAGGGTTAGGAGTGTTGTGCGTTTTGATAGTTCGTTGTCGGCTGGAGTACGCTATCCGAGCGCTTCGTGTAGGCGCTCATTCTTCCACCAGTGCACCCAGTTCAGTGTGGCGAACTCAACCCCTATCAGTGATACCCAGGATGGGAGTAGATCACCTCAGCCTTGTATAGGCCGTTGATAGCCTCGGCTAGCACGTTATCGTAGGAATCACCCACCCTCCCCGTGGAGGGCTTGATCGCGTAATCAGCCAGTTTCTCGTTATAGGCAATACTCGTGTACTGCGAGCCACGATCGCAGTGATACGTAAGATTCACAAGAGTTTCTTTCGCTCCCTAGCTGGATTGCTCAAGTGCCTCCAGCGGTCGAGCCTCGGTTTTCATTGAGGACCGCGTCGCCCAGCCTACAATCTTTCAGCTATAAACATCGGTTACGATCGCTGTATACACGAACCCAGATAGAGCTCGAACATACGTGATATCAGCAACCCACAGTTCGTTGAATCTACTGGCCGCAAACTGCCGATTCACCAAATCCAAGCGAGAATCTGGTACGTGAGCGGATCTGGTTATTATTGATGTGCGTCCCCAGCGAACACCAGCAATCCCAGCGATTTTCACGAGTCAAGCGACCTGGTCACGACCTATATCCCAGCCCGCGCGCCTAGCTGCGTACCACATCTTGCGAATACGTAGACAACAAAATTACGAGCGTGAATAGTTGCCAACTCCCTAGCAAGTATTCGATCACGAATGCTTATGACGCTTGCTAGCCCGCTCTGCGCTAGAAGGTAGCCGCGAGAGATAATAAACTCTCTTTCCAAGCTCGCACCCAGCAAATCGGCTCAACCCCGAAACAACCCCTATATTCGTAATATAAGCAATCATCATCGGACCAGGCGATCGAGCTGCACTGCGAAAAAAGCCAAGACAGTTTTCAAAATCTCATTCGCTCTACGCAGCTCCACATTCTCGCGTTTGAGCCGTTTGATTTCCTCATACTCTTCACGCGTGAGCCCCTGCCGTTCGCCCGTAACAACCAAATGCTGCTCATACCAGCGGCGCAGTGACTCGTTTGCGATCCCCAGCTTCGGAGCTATCTCATTAACTGCCCTCCACTGCGAACACGAACAATCAGCAGCCAACCGATCAGAAAGCAACCGCACCGCCCGATCCTTAAACTCCTGAGAATACCTCTTAGACATATCCCTAATCCTCTCAAAAACGAGTAAGAACAAAACCCAGTACGCTTCACTTCAACAATCACATAGCGCTGGGGCGTGCCTTTTGGTACGCCCCAGCTACATTAAATATTCGCATTAGACGGGAGCTTTTAACTCCCTCATCCCTTGGGTGTCTAACCAGCATGAATGAAACCAACGGTTCGTATGCAGAACCTGAGGCGAAATCGTAAGCAAATCCATCACGGCATCACGCTTTCTTCCATGCCAAGGTCAGCCTTGAATAGAAGCATCTTCTACACATTCTCATAAGATCAAAACTGAGTCTTGGATGGCAACCGCCTACTGGTGTCATGGAATCCCGCGTTCGATTTGTTATCGCAAACTGTCAAAATAAAATCCAGAAGACACTCATAATTCTCTAAGTATTTTGCCAGATTTGGCAGTTATTTATAGATAGTCATTTTTGACACGTCGGTTTTAGGGAGCATGTTTAACCAATTAACAGTTCGCTAAAGTATTACTAAAGGAGGGAACTGAGTGTCTAAACCTTCACGAATCGTGGGGCTTGATATAGCGCGCTCACTCGCGATCATCGGAATGATAGTTATCCACATGGCCTCGCTACTTTGGAGTACCAAAGTAATACTCTCTGGCCTACCTGCATCATTATTTGCCATCATCGCTGGCGCGACGATGATGATTATTGGACGAAACTACACCAGCACCACTTTCTTGCGGCTGATAGCCCGAGGCGCTTTAATCATCCTCATCGGCCTGGCACTACTGCCCGTGGGTGGACAAATCCAAGTGGTTCTCATCATAATGGGCCTGGTAATGATCCTAGTTTCCTGGATGCCCGCATTGGGAACGTGGTGGAGGCTCGGTCTATTTATTGCCGCCACAATCGCTGCAACAATCGTTTACGCCCCCATCGAACTGCCACAGATTTATCCGCTATTGGCATGGATTGCATACTTCATCGGTGGCATGCTTCTTTTCGATGTGTACCTGCGCGGCCGACTACAGCGCAACCCCGATGAGAACAGCAACCTTAACACTCGACTGAGCTGGATCGTAACCGCTATCAGCGTTGTCATCGCTGGTATCGGCATCTACTTCCGATTTGACCCAGACATTCCCAGCTGGCTCAGCTTTACCGGTCACACTGGCGTCGTAGGCGAAATTATCCTCGCCGTTGCCGTTGCGGCCGTAGTGATTCACCTGTGCCTGATTGTAGGAGAGCACTCTCGGATCGTGACCTATCCTTTCGCGGCCATGGGAACAATGTCGCTAACCATTTACATTCTGCACATTCTTACCGCTTTCTACTGGCAGCAAAACGTCGCGTTGCATTCCACTTTGTCAGCAACCGGTTTCATCGTGTTTTTCCTCGTCGCAGCCAGCCTTTGGAAGAAGTTTGTAGGACAGGGGCCTGCTGAGAAACTCGTTGCCACCACGATCAAGGCCATTGTTCCTTCTAAGAAAGGGAATTAACCGTGAAAAAATCATGTTTTTCGGTCGCTGCCATTGTCAGCACCACCCTGCTCATGACTGCCACCCCGGCTCTCGCACTCGAATATGGCGAGCCGGCGCCAGAAAATGCGGAAAGCAGTTCCGTTGCCGCGCTCAAAATGGGAAAAATCGGCAGCTTTGGTGACTGCACGGGCACACTCGTTGCCGACCAGTGGGTACTCACAGCCCGCCACTGTCTAGAGTCAGTCAACAATGAAGGCACTCAGGCACGCATCGCTGGAAAGGTCTACAACGCTGATTCCTGGGCTCTTTCACCCACATCTGACGCGGGGTTACTTCACCTGACTGAAAAAGTCACTAACGCCACCCCCGCAAAAATCTCCCACGATATTCCAACCCCAGGGCAGACGGGAACTCTTTACGGTTGGAGTAGCAGCTCGTCAATGGCACGATCTGGACAGCTACCAATGGCCAAAATGGTTGTCAAAGAACTACTAGGTGGCGCGCCTTCCGGTTCTGACACGCCGAGTGCTCCCGAAACTCCTTCCGATTCCAAGGCACCTACCGGCGCTGATGCATCTACAGAGACTGCCCCACCACAGGCTCTACAGTCAGAACCTGGAATGTCGCAATCCGGCCAAACCGAGTCTAATCCTGAGGGAATGAAAGAGGCCCCAGCCGACAACTCCATACAGCCTAGGATCGAAACCTCTATCTTGGATGTGCAGTCAGTTTCTAGAGCTGGCATGCAGGGCGGTGACTCTGGTGGCCCGTTCTTTGTCGACGGAAAGCTGGCGGGACTTGCTACAGCTGGAACTGCCAATGGGGACCCAGACCTGCCCTCCCCCAGTGCTGCAATCACCGCAGTTGCAGGCACCGCCGAATGGATCGACAACATTATCTCTGGCCGCGACACCCAAAGCGTTCTAACTGCAGAAAACACTCCTGCGCCGCCAAAGAACATTCAAACCAGCGGCGATAACATTTGGGGCTACCTTGCGATCGCACTCGTAGGCCTTGCTGTTGGAGCAATCGGCTCACGTATCCGCAATGCACGCCAGTAAGGATTCCCACTGGACTGTCTAGCGAATGGCGTTTTGCCCTTTGAAGCCGCCTCTCAGAAAACACTGGGAGGCGGCTTCAAACATTAGCTCTTTTACAGTCATGTGCCCCGTATCTGCCCCTTGCCTACTGAGGTTTACAACCGATCAGCATTGCTGAACCAACAGGAAGATCATAGAAAGCCAGTAACCGAAACCTGGCTCAATCCGTGCTCGGGTCACGAAACACGGGCGTTAAAAGTGTACGGCTCCGTTAGGCCGTGTACTGGAGGGCTATGCGATCTTCCGGATGACGATCATTCAGATAGAGGACGGCCAGGAAGAACCACTCCGCTGGTTTCATCAAAAACCACACAGCATCAGCCACCCACTGCGATCTGATCAGCTTAGCAACCGGGAAGCCATACGTGTCATATAAGCGCCGAATAATCCGATGGGTTCTGGGCACACGCTCTTCCAACATCTGCTCAAACGCATTTGCCACAAGCAACTGGCGATTGACAACTACTGGCCGTCCATGACGCAATCCCATGCGAATCGGCTTACCACCGTTCGGTGTCCGCCAGCCGCCACGGTGCAAAGGTAGTGTTCGTCAAAATACACGTTTTGCGGGGCAACCTGCTGTGACAGGTTCCAATCACTGGTCTGCGTAAACGCCCTCACCACTAAGCTCGGCGATTAGCCAAACAAAGCTAGAATCCCGACCAGCACGGCAAGTAGCGGGAGGGCCGCTACAAACCCCAGAAGGGGCCAGCGTTTCGCATCAGCCACCATTGCATCCAGTTTGCTCAATATCGAGGAGCCATCGATGCAGCCTCGTCTGTCTTCATCAGCTTCGTAGGCTCGAACTTGGATCGCAACTATTTTCACCACAATCGCAAGCACAGCCAGCAAAGGTAGAACTAACAGCGCGTCTAGGCGCTTTTCAAAGGTTGTGATCTGAATAGTCCACGCCAGGCCGAGGGCGACACCCAAGTAGAGCCCTGCAATCGCAATCACAACTACGAGGGGCGGCAACTGTTTGGCCTCGTTGAAGCGCAAAATGAGGAACCCGAATACGAACAGTAACGAGATGAACAGCACGTGTGGCCATGCCCGCGTGTAAATCGGCGCATGAGTTTGATAGTTTGCCAGCTGAACGTGCCAGTCCGCAGTAGGCACAACCTCTTTGAAGAACCCTAGGTATCCGAACTCATAAACCGCTAAGACGCACAGGGTCCAAACGTCCAGGCCCGCATCGAGAATCGGCAGGTCCTTACCACTCCCCGCTTTGGCCGCACGGATTATTTGGCTGACAGTCAGCGCTACTGGGTAACCGACCGCAAGCGCGACGAAGGCTCCTCCAACCAGAATCTGCCCGAGAACCTGACTTGCGCCTGAAGGAGGTTGGGATACGAGGCTGGCAATCGCTCCGGTGATTCCGATCAACAGAGCCAAAACGATTCGCGAAAAAGAGGGGTGCTTGCTGGCGTAGCGGTACAGCTTCACTTGTCCTCCTCTCCTGTAAAATGAAGCGGCCTGGGTTTTGTTCCGCTTTTTATACGGGGGTCAGCGAGCTGACCCGAGTTTGATTATACATATCGATGTTGTCGGCTGGAGTACGCTATCCGAGCGCTTCGTGTAGGCGCTCATTCTTCCACCAGTGCACCCAGTTCAGTGTGGCGAACTCAACCCCTATCAGTGATACCCAGGATGGGAGTAGATCACCTCAGCCTTGTATAGGCCGTTGATAGCCTCGGCTAGCACGTTATCGTAGGAATCACCCACCCTCCCCGTGGAGGGCTTGATCGCGTAATCAGCCAGTTTCTCGTTATAGGCAATACTCGTGTACTGCGAGCCACGATCGCAGTGATACGTAAGATTCACAAGAGTTTCTTTCGCTCCCTAGCTGGATTGCTCAAGTGCCTCCAGCGGTCGAGCCTCGGTTTTCATTGAGGACCGCGTCGCCCAGCCTACAATCTTTCAGCTATAAACATCGGTTACGATCGCTGTATACACGAACCCAGATAGAGCTCGAACATACGTGATATCAGCAACCCACAGTTCGTTGAATCTACTGGCCGCAAACTGCCGATTCACCAAATCCAAGCGAGAATCTGGTACGTGAGCGGATCTGGTTATTATTGATGTGCGTCCCCAGCGAACACCAGCAATCCCAGCGATTTTCACGAGTCAAGCGACCTGGTCACGACCTATATCCCAGCCCGCGCGCCTAGCTGCGTACCACATCTTGCGAATACGTAGACAACAAAATTACGAGCGTGAATAGTTGCCAACTCCCTAGCAAGTATTCGATCACGAATGCTTATGACGCTTGCTAGCCCGCTCTGCGCTAGAAGGTAGCCGCGAGAGATAATAAACTCTCTTTCCAAGCTCGCACCCAGCAAATCGGCTCAACCCCGAAACAACCCCTATATTCGTAATATAAGCAATCATCATCGGACCAGGCGATCGAGCTGCACTGCGAAAAAAGCCGAGGCAGTTTTCAATAATCCAGCTCGTTAAGACTCATTTCGCCCAAGTAGAGATTTTTTGAGTGTCATGTTGTAAACAACGCTCTCGTCATCGTCGATACCTGCATCTTGAATGACGAAGGAAACCTGCTCATGCCACAAAGCGCTGATCTGGCGTTGTCTCCACTGGGTGGCATCGGATCCATCGTAGAAAATAGACCCACTATGGGCGGGTAGTAACAGACTGAGAGTATTAAGTAAGGTGGTCTTTCCACAACCGCTTGGCCCGACAAGCCCCACGAGTTGCCCTTCGTGGAACTCAAAGTTCATCCCCGACAGTAGGACGCATCTTTCAATCACAATCACAAGGTCTTATACTTTTATATTCATACCTCTAGCTCTTTCTTTGACATACGCGAACCAGCGTAATTTGCGTGACCTGATGACGGAGGAAAACTCCAACCCCACGAACGAGACGACGCATCGAAATCACACCCACCTTATGCGCCAGCTAGCACGTAACTGTACGCCCGTAAGCACTAGCCTTGAACGTGACGGACGAACTAGGGGTGCGCCACAACCACGTCGATGCAGTCTCTCCTGCGTTTGCGTCAGCGCGTTCATACTTACCGGAAGACGTTCCTATAGATGTCCAGTGCTTAGTAAACCCATGGTAGAAATTGGTCGATGCGTTTCCAGTAACGTAGTTCGTGCCATAGTACCAATCGCCGCTAGGAACTGATTCGGCGTATGCTACCGAGCTACCAGCCAGCAAAAGCCCAGCGGTAAGAATAATACTCATCGCCAGACGCTTGATTCTCTTCTTCATTAAAGACTCCTTTCGTAAATGCGTGTGGTAAGCGCTGTCGATAACTTTCTGGAGCATTTCGTCATCGATCTGCGCCGTTTTGTCACTAGGCACTTTACTGCCTCCCTAAACTTCAATGTTTAAAAAGTTCCCCTACGCAGCCAGCGCGTAAGTTGTGCCATTTTGTATCAATTCTGCTCGCAAAGTTTCGTCAATAATAATTATGGTATGCATTCGCTTTTCAGCGCTTCAATACTCTAAGCCACACGCTCACCTTATATCTCAAATTAGAACCCTACGCGAGATAAAACGTTCGTACGCTATTGTATAAGCATGAATCAAGAAATCGTACTCAACGTCTCATGCCCCGATAAACCAGGAATCACATATGCGATCACAGGCCTCTTGGCAAGCGTTGGTGGAAATATCCTCGAATCCCAACAGTTTAATGACGCTGAGAGTGGGCTATTTTTTGTGCGAATTCGCGCTTTTATCCCTGGCGGACAAGAGACAATCGCGGCAGCCTTTGCCCAACTGGCTCATAATTTCTCGATGAGCTATTCTATAGCCGAAGCAGCAAAACCTATGCGCACACTAATTATGGCAAGCAAAGAACCGCATTGCTTGAGCGATCTTCTGGCAAAGCACCATGATGGGCGCCTTCCTATTGAGGTGACGGCAGTCGTTGCCAATCATGAAGATTTGCAACCTCTCGCAGAGTTTTATAACGTGCCATTTCACTATGTGCCCATCACTCCTGAAACTAAGCCTCAAGCCGAAGCTGAACTGCTGCGCGTTGTAGAAGAAACAAACACTGAATTAGTTGTGCTTGCGCGCTATATGCAGATACTTTCCCCCTCTCTTACCGAACGCATGGCTGGAAATATTATTAACATTCACCATTCGTTCCTGCCTAGCTTCAAAGGAGCACGCCCATACGAGCAAGCGTATCGTCGAGGTGTGAAACTCATTGGCGCAACCGCGCACTACGTGAATGCAGACCTCGATGAAGGCCCTATTATCGAACAGGACGTCGCGCGCGTGACCCACGCAGAAACTCCTGCTCAACTTAGAGCTCGCGGCGCAGAAGTTGAGCGTGCGGTGCTGAGTCGCGCGGTACTCTGGCACGCTGAACATCGCATTCTCATGAATGGTTCACGCACAGTCGTTTTCAGCTAAAGCTGCAAAAGAGCCTTCCTGAAGAGCTCACACAAGCCGCTTGACCAGCTGCTTTACCGAGCCCTCCTCTACGAAAGTGGTGCTTTGCACGTACAAAACTTTACGTGAGCTTAAGGGCTTCGCCCATATCTGCTTTGAAACGCTCAAGGCGCTTAGCAGCGCAGTCTTTAGCTTCCATGAGATTCGCCGTATCTGATTCATCTGCATGATCAACGGGCACAATAACCTCAAGATAACATTTCACTTTGGGTTCCGTACCAGAAGGACGCACGATCACCCGATCATTGGCTTGAGTATGAATCATGATTGCATCTGTAGGCGGTACTCCAAGTGCTTCTTTCGCAGCTAGCGCATCAGAAAGATCAACGATACTAGCAACGGGTGAACCCGCAAGCATAGCTGGAGGATTTTCCCGTAGATGAGCCATTGTGGCAGGAATAATCGAAAGATCATCAACACGAATAGTCACCGGAGCCGTGAGATACACGCCGTGCACGCGAGCCAAACGGTCAAGATCGCTAAGTAAATCTTTTCCCTGAGCTTTCAGGTGAGCTGCAAGCCATGCGAGAAGAGCACCTCCTGAGAGTCCGTCTTTATCTTTGACGATCTTCGGGTTTACACAAAAGCCGATCGCCTCTTCGTAGCCAAAAATTATTTCAGGAGCGCGAGCAATCCATTTAAAACCAGTAAGCGTTGGCACGTATCCTAAACCATGATCTACGGCAATCTCTTTAAGTAAACGCGAGCTGACAATAGACGATGCCATATTCCCTTTTAGGCCAGAAGCTTCAGCGCTGTTTGCCACGCACTCCCCAAGCAGTGAACCAATTTCGTCACCAGAAAGCTGATGCCACCTGCCCGAAGGATTCTCAGGATCGCATGGTACGGCAGCACTTGTACGGTCTGCATCAGGATCAGAAGCAATCACAATATCTGCCTCTATACGCTGGGCGAGAGCAATCGAAAGGTCGAGGGCGCCTGCTTCTTCTGGGTTTGGGAAAGAAACTGTAGGAAACTCAGGATCGGGATCCACCTGCTCAGGCACTGTTGTCACATCGGTAAAACCTGCGGATTCAAGTACCTTCAGCATAACGCTCGCACCCACGCCATGCATCGGAGTGTAAACAATTTTCAGCGAGCTGCGCGCTGTACGCTCTGTAGCACTCAGCGCCTCGCACTCTCCTGTGACGCACTCGCTAGGGCTGAGCTGAGCACTATCTGCTGCGCCCGCATCTTGCACAGCAGTATCGAACGCGCTCATATCGGCGAGCGCAGCTGATTTTCCGCTCGGCAGACAATCAGCTGTGGCAGCAATATACCAATCCACATATTCTTCGCCGATAATCTCCCAACCTTCCTGGGCAAGCTCAATTTCATCGGCGTGAGGAGCAGCAGCAATCGCTTCAGCAATTTCTTTATCGATAGGAGGTACGATCTGTACGCCGTTGCCATCAGCTTCCACAGCTCTGCCGCCCACATAGACTTTGTATCCGTTATCCCATTTAGGGTTGTGGCTCGCCGTTACCATCACGCCAGCATCAGCGCCGAAATAACGCACTGCTCCTGCAAGTAAAGGAGTTGGCAAAGCACGTGGCATGAGCTTTGCCCGCAGACCAGCCGCCGTCACAATAGCAGCAGTGTCTTGCGCAAATTCCTGTGAATGGTAGCGCGCATCGTAGCCAATAACGACGAGCGCATCGCCGCCCACAGCCCGCTTGAGCCAGGCAGACAATCCCGCGGCAGCTTTTCTCACCACTGCACGATTCATGCGGAAAGGACCGCCTGCCATTGCGCCGCGCAAACCTGCTGTACCGAATTGAAGCAAGCCTTGGAAACGATCACTCAGCTCAGCATTTGCCTCAATATCTCCAGCCTCAGCCGCGGTAAGAAGCGTCGTAATTTCTGCGCGCGTTTCTAGATCAGGATCGTGCGCGATCCAAGATTCAACGTCTGCTTTCACGTAGCCCATATACTCTTCCAATTCTCAGTTAATCCCACTGCCCGTGAGAGCCGTGACGGCAAGATCTAGCGAATGAATAAAGAGCGTTTCGCGCTGCTCGGCACTCATATTGCTTGATTCTTTTTCAAAATGATCGGAGACGGTGAGCACCGTCATTGCTTGCCCACCTTCGCGCATAGCAGTGGCATACAAACCAGAAGTTTCCATCTCCACCGAGTGCACACCAATATCTGCAAGCCGAGCACGCTGCTCATCTGAACCGAAATAGAAATAATCCGTGGAAAACACTGGTTCAATACTGATCTGGTAATCAGCGCTCTGCTCCTGCATTCGCGCACGATAATCGAGCGCACTGCGCAGCAACTCAGGGCTTGCAGCGAGAGATACTGTGAGCCCGGGAATAAGAAGCTCCGCTATTTTAGAATCTGTGACGGCTGACTGCCCGACCACGACGTCACCCACGTTGAGGGTATCTCCCCATGCACCGCAAGTACCGACACGAATAATACGCTGGACACCATAGAAACGATACAGTTCCGTCGCGTAGATCATCAGTGACGGAACGCCCATACCAGAGGCCATGACGCTCAGCGGCGTACCGTTCACGGTACCGGTATAGACAGGGTTACGGCGAACTTCAGAAACAAGCTCTGCATCAGGCATGAGCATCTGAGCAATGCGCTGAGCACGCGCAGGATCGCCTGGAAAAATAACGTTTGGGGCAATCTGCCCAACTTCTGCTGAAATATGTGGTGTAGCCATGAAAAGTATTATACGTCACAAACACATAAGGTACGAGCTACCTCGGCTTCTGGATAGAAACGAAATATCTTGTAGGGGCGCACGTATAACATCTGCAAATTAGAAAGATCTTCAAGGTATTAAAAAGCGTAACTAGCTACAGGAAGAGCAAGCTTGCAGTCGACTGCAAGCCCAGAGCCGACTAAGTAGCTACCGAACACGAGATACTGCGAACAAGATTATCCCTTAACTCCCAACTCCCTTTCGGAATATCACTTATAATACAGCCCGAGGCAAATGAATTAACATCATTCAACCTCGGGCTGCTCTCAGCTATTTTTACTAGCTCTTATGAGATTTCACTAGTTCTTATGCCGCTTCGAATAAGCAGGACCTTCAAGCTCCGTCCCTGCAGGAGCAGAGGCTGGAGATACCTGCTCAAGATTCGTGCCACGCACATTCGAAATCCAACGCATAAGGTGATAGATAATGATCGCACCAAACGAACCCAACGCAATACCCTCGAATGTGGCTCCACCAGCAATGAGCGTATAGTTTGCAATTGCCATAACCATTGAGATCGCTGCCGTATTGAGATTCACTGGATCCGAGAAATCGACCTTGTTTTGCACCCAGATACGCACACCCAGCATACCGATCATGCCGTAAAGCACAGTTGCTGCGCCGCCAAGCACGCCTGCCGGAATCGTAGCGATTGCTGCACCAAACTTCGGCAGGAGCGAAAGTGCGAGCGCGCCGCAGGCTGCAATAACGTAAGCAACCGTTGAATAAACGCGAGTTGCCGCCATCACGCCGATATTTTCTGCATACGTTGTGGTACCAGAACCACCACCGCATCCAGCAAAAACAGTTGCAATACCATCTGCAAAGAGTGCCCTGCCCGTCAGATCATCGAGGTTTTCGCCAGTCATAGCAGATACGGATTTCACGTGTCCGATATTTTCAGCGATAAGAACGAGCACCACGGGAAGGAAAAGCCCAAGATACTTTGGATCGAAAGCAGGAGCATGGAATGCTGGCAAACCAATTACTTTAGCTGCACCGATCGCAGCAAAATCAACTTCATTGCGAACGATTGCACACACATACCCAACAATCACCCCGATCAGGATCGATAGGCGCCCGATAATCCCCTTAAATAAGACGGTGACGAGAATAACCGTCACAATCGTCACAGTCGCCGTCACTGGAGCTTGCTTCACGTTATTCCATGCACTTGGCGCCAGATTGAAGCCGATAAGGGAAACAATTGCCCCCGTAACGATTGGGGGCATCAATTTATCGATCCATGCAGATCCAGCGAAATGAACAACCAGACCAATCACTGCTAGGAGCACACCTACTGAAATCACACCGCCCTGAGCCAAGGCTTGTTTCGCAGAATCAATCGGCACCCCAGCTTGTGCATCATACATCGTCACCGCACCGATTGGAGCAATTAGTGCAAAAGAGGAGCCAAGATAAGAAGGAAGACGCCCTGCCGTAATCAAGATGAATAGCAAGGTGCCAAAACCCGTGAAAAAAAGGGTCGTCGATGGGTCAAACCCCGTAAGAAGCGGCACTAGGAACGCAGCACCAAACATTGCCACAATATGTTGCGCACCGATTCCAGCTGTGCGCCCCCAGGTGAGGCGCTCATGAGGCATAACTACCTCACCAGAAGAAATCGATTTACCGTCACCATGAAGTTTCCAGCCCTGAAAAGCGAAGCGCGCCGACTTTTGAATCATATACATACTCCCCGTCCCTAGCTCTGCGCAAGAGCGCACTGCACCTCGAAGAAATAGACGTAAATTCTTCGATATATATAGATGGCACAAAACTAGAAAATAGTACTTCCACGAACCGTGGAGAGCACGCCAACCGGTGTATTCTTCCCCGGCTCAATCTTTCGCTCCCACATTAGTGAAGACATAAATAATTTCAAAATCGCGATGAATAATGAGACGAAAAATTGCATATTATGAGACGTCAATACATAGAAAAAGTGAGCCGCTCTCAAGGCATATGCGCACAGCGGCACAACGATAGACAAGAGAGCTAGATCTGAATCAAGCTAGATTTAGATATATGAGATAGAAAGAAAAAATAAGAATAGAGATAAAAATCAGGATAGAAGAAAGGCGATACGCAAAGCCCTCGAACCGATGCTACCCATTAGCTCGAGGGCTTTGCGCAGTATGAAACTCGAAATCAGAGCAGACCGAGCGCTTTCACTGTATCAAGCTCTTCCTGAGCCTTCTGAGCAGAGTAATCGATACCAGCGCGGGTTGCCTCAGAAATTTCCAAGCCTTCCACAACTTTCCATTCACCGCCATCAGAGGTGCATGGCAAACCGAAGGAGAGACCAGCAGGAATTCCGTAGAGCGAACCGTCAGTCATCACTGCCGAAGAAACCCAATCGCCTTCTGGCGTGCCGAGAGCCCAATCACGCATGTGATCGATTGCAGCGCCAGCAGCGGATGCGGCAGAAGAAGCACCGCGAGCCTCAATAATCGCAGCACCACGCTTAGCGACTGTTGGGACGAAGTAATCCTTGCGCCACGCGTCATCAACAAGATCATGAGCAGGCTTACCATCCACAGTTGCATAAGAAAGATCTGGATACTGATCGGCAGAGTGATTGCCCCACACCACCATCTTCTTAATATCGCGTACAGGCACACCGAGTTTTTCGGCAAGCTGGGAGATCGCACGGTTGTGATCGAGGCGCATCATCGCAGTAAAACGGCTCTTAGGCACGTCTGGAGCAGCATTCGCAGCAATCACACAGTTGGTGTTGGCTGGGTTGCCCACGACGAGCACGCGAACGTCATCTGCAGCATTATCGTTGATAGCTTTACCTTGAGGTCCAAAAATACCACCGTTTGCAGCGAGCAAATCGGCACGTTCCATACCTTTACCGCGTGGACGAGCACCCACGAGAAGAGCAAAGCTAGTGCCATCGAATGCAACATTCGGATCGTCTGTGATATTGATGCCCTCGAGCAACGGGAATGCGCAGTCGTTGAGCTCCATTGCCGTGCCCTCTGCAGCTTTGAGCGCTGGCGTAATCTCAAGCATATTTAAAATAACTGGCTGATCTGGGCCAAGCATTGCTCCAGAAGCGATGCGGAAAAGCAACGCGTAGCCGATATTGCCTGCCGCACCCGTCACTGTTACAACTACTGGTTTCTTATCTGCCATAAAAAACTCCTTCAATTTATGCATTATTTTGTGCGCACTCTTTTCTGCGCGCATACATATTCAGGATACCGCGCATGAGCACATCACGCAGTATGATTGAGCACCGTTTTGAAAGCGGCACTCTGATTCACATTACTTTTATACCTATCCAGCATTTAACAGTGCTAGAGCGCACTAGAGCAACTCATACACCCCAATATCTGCGTTTTATGCTGGCATAGCCCCTCCCTTTATGAGCGACGATGCGCCCGATAAAACTCTACAAGCCTGCGCGTCGAAGAATCCAGCCCACCGAGAGCTTCAGCATCTCCCACAATAGCAGGAGCTAAGCCGAGAGCCTCTTTCTTGCCCAGCTCAACTCCCCACTGATCGAATGAATCAATTCCCCACACAACGCCTTGCACAAACGTGATGTGTTCGTACAGAGCGATTAATTCTCCGAGCACTCGCGGCGTGAGCGAATCGGCCATAATCGAGATAGTCGGCTTATTTCCAGGGAAAACGCGAGCAGACACGATCTCTTCAGGCGTACCTTCTGCGCGCACTTCATCGGCAGTTTTGCCAAAAGCAAGTGCTTTGGTTTGCCCGAAGAAGTTACTCAAGAAGAGCTCATGCTGATCCACACCGTCAAAAGAGAGCGGATATGCTGGGTTGGCAAAGGCGATGAAATCTGCCGGAATGAGCTGCGTACCTTGATGAATGAGCTGATAGAACGCATGCTGCCCATTCGTGCCCGGCTCTCCCCAAAATACTTCGCCAGTAGCGGAGGTAACGGGAGTGCCGTCCCAGCGTACACGTTTGCCGTTGCTTTCCATCGTTAGCTGCTGCAAATATGCAGGGAAACGGTGCAAAAGCTGCGAATATGGCAAAATGGCGTGCGTAGCGGCCCCCATAAAATTGACGTAGAAAACGTTGAGTAATCCCATCAGCAAAGGCACATTTTCACGCGCTGGAGCAAAACGGAAATGATCATCCATTGCACGGAATCCTGCAAGGAAATCCTCGAAGCGCTCTGGACCAATAGCGAGCGCGAGTGACGTCCCCACAGCCGAATCGACAGAATAGCGTCCGCCAACCCAATCCCAGAAGCCAAAAGCGTTTTTAGGATCGATACCGAATGCAGCAACCTTATCGAGCGCCGTCGATACAGCCACGAAATGCTTCGCCACAGCAGCATTTGCTGCCTCACCTTCCACATCAATACCGTGCGCACGCAGACCATCGATCAGCCAGCCGCGAGCTTGCCGCGCATTTATGAGCGTCTCAGAGGTCGTAAAAGTCTTTGATGCCACTATAAAAAGAGTTGTTTCAGGATTTATACCCTTAAGTTTTTCTGCAATATCTGTGGGATCGATATTAGAGACAAAACGGCACTCTAAACCTTGCTGCACATAAGGTTTCAGAGCTTCGTATGCCATCACAGGCCCTAAATCTGAACCTCCGATACCGATATTTACGATCGTGCGAATCGGTTTATCAGTGACGCCAGTCCATTCGCCGCTGCGAACTTTCCGAGCAAACGTATAAACACGTTCCAAAACGCTGTGCACGTCCGCCGTCACGTCTTGCTCCTCGACACGTAGATGGCCATCGGCGTCACGCCCATTCTCACCTGGAGTTCCAGCAATTGATCGCAGCGCAGTATGGAGCACGGAACGGTTCTCCGTGATGTTAATACGCTCGCCGTTGAACATCGCCTCTCTGCGATCTGCAAGCCCTACCTGCTCGGAGAGCTGCACAAGAGCTTCTTTGATCTCATCAGTGAGATACGTTTTCGACATATCTACAAACACATCTGCGGCATGAAAACTCAAGCGATCTGCACGCTCTGGGTCGTTTTCAAACCACTGGCGAAAATCAACGTTAAGACTGTCGCGAAGTTGGCTCAGCCAGTGCCAAGCTGGAGTCTGAGTCGCATCAACTGGATTCACAAGTACCTCCTCGGTACGCACGCTTGACTCGCGCACTTTGCACGCGCGTCACATAGTAAAACACATACATTTTAACGGCATACACCCCAAACAAGCACACTTTTGCCACAAACCTCTCGCATTATGTATGAATATCAGTCCTTACCAGCACGCATCTGCAGTTCAAAAGCGCTCAATAACGTTTCATCTACGCGTTATCGACACTTTGGGAAAAGAAAAGCTTATTTGCATATCAATAATTGATAAGTCCTAGAAGAAAGTGACTTAGAATAGAGAGCATAGGAAAAATGCCGAAGCTTGAATCGAGGAAACGTGATGGATAATCAAACAATCTCTGCCACCAACTCAGCGGATAATGCCCACGTGAAAATCGGTGTTCTCACCTCAGGTGGAGATGCGCAAGGCATGAATGCAGTTGTTCGTGCAGTCATTCGCACAGCAATTCACGAAGGCGCTCAACCATACGCTATTCGAGAGGGTTGGAAAGGAGCCGTCGATGGAGGCGATCTGATAGCTCCAGCAACTTGGCATGATGCTTCTGGCATTCTCAGTCTTGGCGGCACGGCTATCGGCACCGCACGATCCGAAGAATTTCGCGAGCGCTCTGGTATTAAAAAAGCAGTAAGAAATTTAGTACATGCTGGTATTGATCGCCTCGTTATTATTGGCGGTGACGGCACTCTCTCTGGTGCCGACGAACTTCGGGCTCTATGGCCGCAACTACTTGATGAACTGGTTGCAGAAGGCGAGGTATCTCAATCGGAAGCTGACGCTCACCGCCGTCTGCATATCGCTGGCGTAGTTGGATCTATCGACAATGACCTCGTAGGCACCGATATGACAGTTGGTGCAGATTCAGCGCTTCATCGCATCATTGAAGCAGTCGATGCGATTTCTTCTACTGCTGCTTCCCACCAGCGCACATTCGTGATCGAAGTTATGGGACGGCGCTGCGGCTATTTAGCTCTGATGAGTGCTATTTCTGGCGGATGTGACTACGTATTTATTCCAGAACTTCCAGCTGCAGAAGGCTGGGAAGAGGAAATGTGTGCCAAGCTGCGTGAAGGTCGCGAACATGGTAGAAGAGATTCCTTAGTGATTGTGGCAGAAGGTGCAACAGATCGTCACGGCAACCCGATTACTGCCCAGCAAGTGCAAGCTGTACTCACCGAACGGCTTGGAGAAGAAGCACGAGTGACGGCACTCGGGCACGTGCAGCGCGGAGGCACTCCAAGCGCCTACGACCGCTGGATGAGCACACTTTTAGGTTATACAGCCGCACACGAGATGATCATTGCAGACGAAACCACAGAACCAATGATCGTGGGCGTGCGCAATAATGGGCTTATTTTGCTTCCAATGATGGAGACGATTAAATCCACACGTGCGGTTAAAACTTATCTTACGAACGGGCAATGGGAAGAAGCAGTTGATTCGCGAGGTGCAGGTTTCCGCCAAATGATCGATATATTCAACAAGATCAGCGCCCCGATCCCGTCGTCACCTCATAATCGGGAAGATCATAGCCCGCGCGTAGGTATTTTACATGCAGGCGGACTTGCTCCAGGTATGAACCCTGCCGCCCGCGCCGCCGTAAAACTCGGCATCGACCGCGGATACACAATGATTGGTATCGAAGGCGGATTTATGGGCTTACTCGAAGGAAATACGAGAGAGCTAGGCTGGGCAGATGTCGAAGGCTGGGCGGAAGATGGCGGCGCTATGCTTGGAACTCGCCGCACGATTCCAACTGAAGATGATTATTATGCCCTCGCACGCCAAATTGAAAATGCCCAGCTCGATGCACTCATTATGATCGGCGGTTTCAAAGGCTACAAGATGGTTTTTGATATGTACAAGCACCGTGATCATTATCCTGCTTTCAAAATTCCGATTATTTGCGTTCCTGCATCAATCGACAACAACCTTCCAGGGTCAGAGCTTTCTATCGGAGCAGATACAGCGCTCAATAACAATACGGAGGTGCTAGACCGTATTCGGCAGAGCGCCTCTGCCAGCCAGCGGTGTTTCGTGGCAGAGACGATGGGCAGAAAATGCGGCTACCTTGCTCTTATGAGCGCGCTTTCCACGGGAGCGGAGCAGGTGTACCTCTATGAAGATGGAATCACTTTAGCTCAGCTCGCTGCCGATTCTGAGCATATGATTCAAGCGTTTAAGAATGGTCGTGAACTTTATTTAGTCGTTAAAAACGAAGGAGCGTCCACAAACTATACTGCCGATCTCATGCGCAGAGTCTTTGAAGAAGAAGGCGGCGATATGTTTGATGTGCGAACTGCGGTCCTCGGGCATATGCAGCAAGGAGGAAATCCCTCTCCATTTGACCGCGTCCTTTCTGTACGCATGATTTCTGCGGCAATTGACGCGCTGGATTCCGAGCTAACGAACGGCAAGGCGCGCTATCAGTACGTTGGGCAAAGCAACGGAAAAATAGAAACATTCCCTGTAAGCCATATGGATGAGCTCATCGATATGGAGGATCGTCTGCAGTTTGATCCGTGGTGGCTTGGTTTGAAGGATGTACTGTACGTGGTGGCAGACAAAGAGTTTAAGAAGAACGTTGGAAGGCTGACCGCCGTCACCAAAGCTTACTAAAGCTGAAAATATTCACTGGTTCATTTTGACGAAAGACGCACAGCGCTATCAACGCCTTACGAAAGCGCTGAATTATTCCCGTAGCGTGCGAGGAAAAAGAGCATAAGAGCAACGATAATCAATGTTGCTGCATCGAACCATCGCACTCTGATATGCGGGGTGACGCGCGGTCCAGTAAAAATTCGAGCAATACCAAGCACGAGCATACTCGCGGCAAGGGCAAGAGTTGCTTCGTAAACGTCACGCCATAACGCAAGTGCAAGCACAACTGCGAGCCACACGCACAAAGCCGCATAGTACCAGCGAGAAGGCAAATCGTTCATAAGGCAGATATTACTCGTTTCTGCCTTCTTTTATCTATGTGCTTGATAGGCTTGATGCACATGAGGTTGATGTACTCGATACGCTCATACATATTACCTGCCCGCAGATTTAATTCACCCGTGCGCACAAAGCTTACCAAGCGCCCTGCCTATTTTATGCACGCCATGATTTATCCGTGCGCACAGAGTTTATCCGTGATACGTCACAACGGTATGCGTATGCTGCTTATTTAGTATGCTGCTTATTTACCCACATACACGGAGTTTAGCCGTACACGCCCCACCCAACGATAGAAACTGGAAGAGCCACTCATACACACGAAGTTTATATACACAGAAAGTTGCACTCATTAGAAATGAGTTCACAGCTCGATGACCAGCTGAAATTTTAGCGCTTTAGTGAGAGAAGTGACGAGCACCCGTCAGATACATCGTCACTCCTGCAGCCTGAGCTGCAGCAATAACCTCAGCATCACGAATAGAACCGCCCGGATGAACCACAGCTTTGATGCCGGCTTCAATCAATACTTGCAAACCATCAGCGAAAGGGAAGAAAGCATCGGATGCAGCAACCGCACCGCGAGCACGCTCAGGGGCAGCAGGTGCAACCACCGCTTGTGCTCCCCCAGCAGTTTCTGCATCACTTTCAACCGGCACACCCAGAGTATTTGCACGCTCAACGGCAAGGCGGCACGAATCGACACGATTGACCTGCCCCATGCCGACACCCACACTCGCACCGTGCGAAGCGAGCAAAATAGCGTTTGAACGAACTGCCCGCACAGCGCACCACGCAAAGAGCAGATCACGCATCGTGTCTTTATCAGCGGGGGCGCCCGATACAAGCTGCCAATTCTTCGGATCGTCTCCAGCAGCATCGAGCGCATCGTGCGTCTGCACAAGAGCACCGCCGGAAATAGGCTTCAGATCACAGATATGCTCTTTCCGATTAGCGCAATCGCTGTAATCGGGGTGTTTCACCACCAAAATGCGCAGGTTCTTCTTCTCCTTCAACAGCTCAAGTGCAGCTGGTTCATAGCTCGGCGCAGAAATTACTTCGGTAAAAACTGGACGCACCTGCTTCGCCATCGCAAGCGTCACCTCACGATTTGCAGCGATTACGCCGCCGTAGGCGCTTTGCGGATCGCAAGCGTGAGCAGCTTTATGCGCCTGAGCAATATCTGCACCGATGGCGATTCCGCACGGATTAGCGTGTTTGACGACTGCCACTGCTGGCTCCTCGTGGTCGTATGCAGCTCGAATAGCGGCATCCATATCCTGATAGTTGTTGTAGCTCATAGCTTTGCCGTGAAGCTGAACGGCGTGCGCTAAACCATAGGCAGCTGGATTACCGTATTCGCCCAGAGCAGATTTTGCTCCTTCAAGCGCAATTTCCTTCCCGTCTCCCGCAGAAAAATCACTGTAGAGCGCAGCTTCCTGATGTGGATTTTCTCCGTAGCGAAGAGGTTCTTTCAGCTCCCATACTGCTGCGCGATAGACTGGATTTTCCTCACCGATAAGCACAGAGCTCGCCCACTCAGCTACAGCCGCATCATAGCTGGCAGTCGTCGCATAGGCGTGTGCAGCAAGGCGTGCACGCTCTCCTCCTTCAAACCCACCACGAGCAGCTGCTTCAATCACAGATCGGTACTGACTCGGATTGACGATCACCGCAACTGAATCGTGGTTTTTAGCTGCTGCTCGAATCATTGCAGGACCACCAATATCAATTTTTTCCACGCAATCCTCAATCGAAGCGCCGCTCGCCACAGTTTCGCTGAAAGGATACAGATTCACAATCACGAGATCAATAGGGATAATTCCAAGCTCTGCCATCTGGTGAATGTGCGCTTCGCAATCGCGGCGAGCCAAAATAGCCCCATGAATCATAGGATGCAGTGTTTTTACACGCCCATCAAAACTCTCAGGGAAACCCGTTACCTCGGAAACATCCGTCACCGATATGCCTGCATCACGAATTGTTTGCGCCGTTGATCCAGTTGAGAGTATCTCACACCCACTATTTGCCAAGGCTTGAGCAACCTCGACGATACCGTCTTTATAATAAACTGAAATCAATGCTCGCTTAAACGGAATCCGCATCTTTATGCTCCTCGCTCATTGCACTTTGATCTGCGCCGCCGTGCGGTGTGAGAATAATAGGACCTCGCGCCGCCTCTTCTTTATTATGGCTCCGAGCGAGAACTTCGAGCTTATCTTTCTCATCTGGTGACCGATTTCCGTCTTGAATTACGGACGATTCAGCCGTTTCTATTGAACTCTTATGCTTTTCTTGCGTTGAAGAATCTGGTGCAGCGCCTTCCGTAGTATTTTCTTGAGCAGATGCAATGCCGCGCACATCAGTAATCATTTCATTTTTTACCTCAGTGCCTGCTTCATCGATCATTGCCTTATTCTTCTCGCCATTAAGTCTAGTATTCGCCATCATCCGTCGGCGCACGCTACGAATCGAAGTTACAACGTAAGGAATTCCAAAAGTTAGTACAACAGCAGCTAAAGTCAGCTCTGCACGAGAGCCAACATAAGCCATACGCTCGGGACCAAGTGAACCGCGAGCTAGCCATGAAGCTGCTGCTACCAAAATAGCTACGCAGACAAGAACAGTCATCGCCCGCGTAGCAGCAGCTATTGTCGTCGCACGTAGAGTATCGCGAAGTGGTATATCTTGAGAATCTTTATATGCTCGCCATATAAATGCACTAACCACAGGAACAAGCACCAGCACTGCCCACGCGTTATTTTGAGGCAAAGCACCGAAAATCGGAATCGCAGGCAATGGATTGAGAGTAGTGCCAAAAATACTAAAATACGTGCCCGTCCCGATAGAAAATCCTGCGCCAAGCAACCAGTTCATCGCCCAGATCACAACAGTTGGGAGATAGAGAAGCTGCAAAAGCACAAGGCCGACCCCTCCCCACAATCCAGCAAAATAGCTGGCGTGGATCGACGCAATACGGGAAGCTCCAGCAGCACATGCTATAAGAAATACGAGTATAGAAAGGAACGTCAGCAGTTTAAGTATCCGCAAAACGATAGACGAAATTTCGCAAATATATTCCCACCACGAATACGAGTAAAAAAGATATTCACGGGCAGCTACAACTGCACACAAGCCACTAATCGCAGCGCTTCCAGCAATGGAAATCCACCACTGCCCATGTACACCCATTGCTACCCCAATTACTGCAGTAGCACCTGCTTGTACACACGCTACAAGCACAACTTCACCCCACGAATGAATCACACGACGCCGCAAAATTACGTACAGGGCATATACCACAGCGAAAGTCAGGGAAAGAGGCATGAGCTGCACATACCCTTCACTCTCACCCGAGCAGCGCCCCCCAAAAGCAGTAGACCAAAGGCAAGTAGTAAAACGAGCCGCATCTGCCCACGTCACGTTTCCGAGCATCGGCGCCGAGGCTGTCGTCGCATAAAAAAGCAACGCAAAGACGAGAAAAAGCAACCAACTGTAAAGCAGTGGCTGAAGCGCTCCTCGAGCTACGAAAAACAGGCGAGAAAAATCAATGGTACGAGATTGCATCACTCTCAATAATTTCCCATTACTAGCAAGCACAAAAGCATATAGAACTGGCGTGTTGCTCTCGCGAACGTAGCACGTTTAATGAAATATCTGCTATTCGAACCACCACTATGCACACAAAGGCACAAAACGAGAAAAATCACTTTGAACGCATAGAACATAAAGCATATGACTCAAAGCATGGAGCAAAAGCAAGCCTCAAAGTGCGTTCTCAAAAAGCCCAAAGCACACTTCAGGAAAACCCTCACTATAGCTCTCCAAAGCCCAAAGCACAGTTCGCTAAAACGCAAAAGCTTCAAACTCCAGCAGAAGAAAGAGCCGTACAGGCACGAAGAAAAAGCATGAAAGTATTTAGATGCTATTTTTTCAGATTCTTGAAAATCTCTCGGGCGATATTCGCAGTTTCGGTGGGAGTTTTACCTACATGAACTCCAGCAGCTTCAAGAGCTATCTTCTTGGCAGCTGCCGTCCCACTCGAACCAGAGACGATCGCTCCCGCATGCCCCATCGTCTTGCCCTCGGGAGCCGTGAAACCGGCCACGTAACCAACGACCGGCTTCGTCACGTGCTCTTTAATGTATGCTGCAGCGCGCTCCTCAGCGTCACCGCCAATCTCTCCGATCATCACGATAATATCCGTATCGGGATCTTCTTCGAACGCTTTGAGAGCATCAATATGGGTGGTGCCGATAATAGGATCGCCACCTATACCGATACACGTTGTAAAGCCTACATCAGAAAGCTCATACATCATCTGATACGTGAGCGTGCCGCTCTTTGACACCAGCCCCACGCGCCCTGCCCCTGTAATATCGGGCGGCGTAATGCCAACGTTGCTCTGCCCCGGCGAAATAATACCTGGACAGTTCGGACCAATAATCTGCACTCCCCGCTCACGGGCGTAAGTGAAAAACTCCGCAGTATCTTTGACGGGCACGCCCTCAGTAATAACCACAACGAGCCGCATACCAGCATCAACGGCTTCGACAACAGCCGACTTCGTAAAAGCCGGCGGCACAAAAATTACGGATACTTCGGCGCCCGTTGCAACTTTTGCTTCAGCGACAGTGCCATACACGGGCACGCTCACTATCCCCGCCGCGCGATCTTCGGCTCCGAAGCCAATAGGCTCCACATCGAAATCAACACGTGTGCCGGCTTTGCGAGGATTCGTGCCAGCGACGATCTGGGTGCCTGCAGCGAGCATACGGCGAGTATGCTTCGAGCCTTCGGAGCCCGTCATACCTTGCACGATTACTTTATCTTCTTTCGTAAGAAAAATAGCCATATTTCTTCCTCTGCTTACTTAGCCAGCCCAGCAAGTTCTGCAGCTTTCGCCGCAGCGCCGTCCATCGTATCTACCATCGTGACGAGCGGATGATTCGCCTGCTGAAGAATCGCTCGCCCTTCTTCGACCTTATTTCCATCGAGACGAACCACGATTGGCTTCGACGCAGCATCACCGAGAATATCCAGAGCAGCTACGATACCTTTCGCTACCTCGTCACACGCTGTGATACCGCCAAACACATTGACGAATACTGAGCGCACTTCTTCGTCGCCCAAAATCACATCAAGCCCGTTGCTCATCACCTCAGCGTTGGCACCGCCGCCAATATCGAGGAAGTTTGCTGGCCCTACGCCATACTGTTCACCCGCGTATGCCACAACGTCGAGTGTGCTCATCACCAGCCCAGCGCCGTTGCCAATAATGCCGACCTGCCCTCCCTCCAGTTTCACATAGTTCAAGCCCATCTCTTTTGCCTTGATTTCAAGCGGATTCACTGCGTTCTTATCGACGAGAGCACGATGCGATTCGTGACGAAAACGTGCATTATCGTCAAGGCTCACTTTACCGTCGAGAGCGATAATGACTCCGTCAGGGGTTTGGATAAGTGGGTTTACTTCGACGAGAGTGGCGTCTTCACTTTGGTATACGCTCCACAATTTTTGAAGCACAGGAACGATCTTTGCTCCTAGCTCAGGATCAAAACCGGCGCGGGTGACGATCTCCTGTGCCACTTCCTCATCAATGCCGACGAGAGGGTTCACGGGAACCTTGGCAAGAGCTTCGGGGCGCTCTTTAGCGAGCTGCTCGATTTCCATGCCACCTTCTTTCGAACACATGGCGAGATAACGCCGCTCAGCGCGATCTAGGAGCACCGAGAAATAGTATTCTTCTTTAATATCTGCGCCAACAGCAATGAGGACCTTGCGCACAGTATGCCCTTTAATATCCATACCGAACATTGCTTCAGCTTTTTCTCGTGCTTCTTCCGGGGTGCTTGCAATTTTGACGCCGCCGACCTTGCCGCGCCCGCCCGTCTTCACCTGCGCCTTAACAACGACGATCCCACCGTCTGCGAGCAGCTGCTGAGCAGCAGCATATGCTTCATCTGGAGTATGCACCACAATCCCCGCAAGCACGGGAACACCGTATGCGGCAAATAACTCGCGTGCTTGGTACTCAAAAAGATCCACAAAGATTCCTTTCGATAATCGATTCGCTATCACGCCCACTGGCAAGCTATCGCACATATTCAGCAATACGCCTTAGCGAAAATTTCACCGAAAATTTCACTAAAAATCTGTGTACCACCGAAACAACGTGCCACTATTGCTTGCCGTTGAGATATCAGTATGAGCATACCGCGAACCAGCTCAGATTTCTTGCTATTTTTGGGGCTTTTTCCCAAAAAATTTATGCCCTATCCAGCCGATGCATTCGCTAGCACACGTACTCTTATCTCACACCTTTTCGATAGGAGCGACCCGTAGCATTAAACGCTTCGTCTGCCCACCCTCGAATTTAATTTCAGCGACGAGTGAACGCCCTGAACCTTCAAAGCGAAGCAGTTGCCCTTGCCCGAAACGTGGATGCGTGACGCGATCACCTACCTGCAAGCCTTTCGAATAATCTTCTTGCTCACGGCGAGGCGGCGCGGTCTGCTGAGAGGATACTTCGGGATTCACGGCATCAGCACTCTCAGAAGCAGCTCCTGCACTCGTCGGAATAGGGTTTACAGCACCAGCTATGGAGGTACGCATCCCAGCAGCCTCAGCAGAGGAAGCGCTGGTAACGTCAGCACCTAAAATCCCTGCTAAAAGCCCCATATCTTCACAGGCTTCCTTCCGATTGTGACGAGTGTGCACTTTCTCGTGTCCGATATTCGCCTGGCTAGAAGAAATCTCCTTCTTTGACGCCGTTTTTTGCGTACTCTGCGATACACCCTGTGACGTACTCTTTGGCACACTTCCCATTCCGAGCTTTCCGGGCTTAAACGCGGCGCGCGGCGAAGTAGAACTCCCACCGATAGCAGGTGCAAAATCGTCATCACCCCATAATGAGCGAGAGCGTGAACCTGTGCGCCTGCCCCAACTTGAGCTGCTTTCCGAACCTGAAGCACCCCAAGCAGCACGAGTGCCTGCGCCACTGCCCGACCTGCCACCAAACCAGCTAGAGCTATCGGAGAAACCAGAGCTTCTACCTGAACGAGAATTTCCCCAGCGAGAACCCCCATCCCAGGAATCGTCAATGCCGCCATAACGGCGAGCCTCAGATTCGCTGCGCCGCCAATCGAGAACCTCCGCAGGAATCTCATCTAAGAAACGCGAGGGGATCTGCTCCTGCGGAGCACCCCACTGGGCACGCGACGCAGACCAGCTAATATATAGGCGTTCGCGAGCGCGTGTGAGAGCCACATACGCTAAACGCCGCTCTTCTGCCATTTCTTCGATACTTTCCATCGACCTCATGTGCGGGAAAATTCCGTCTTCCATGCCCGTCACAAAAACTACCGGAAATTCCAAGCCCTTAGCCGTGTGAATCGTCATCAACACAACTTCGCCTTGCTCCGCAGCTGCCGGATCTGGAATTTGATCGGTATCAGATACAAGAGACACCTCATCGAGGAAATCAGCAAGCGTTCCCTCGGGATCTCCCTCAGAAAAATCTGCGGCAACCGAACTCAGCTCAGCCAAATTCTCTAAACGCCCTTGATCTTGGGGATCTTTCGACTGCGCCAACATCGCTGTATAGCCAGATTTCTCCAGTACAGCTTCGAGAATATCCACTGGTTTAGCGCCTGCTTGAGCTTGCAGACGCAGCTCGTTGAGCATCAATCCAAATTCACTCACTGCGCCTAATGCGCGGGGAGTCAACCCTTCAACGGGCGCGCGCCCGGCAGTCTGCGCCCCCTCGGCATCAGCAGCATCTGAGATCGCTACACCGAGAGAAACACCCCACAGCCGCGCATGCGCCGTGAGCGCACCCTCTGCTTTATCGCCGATCCCTCGGCGCGGCTCATTCAAAATACGGCGCAAAGAAACAGCATCATCGGGATTCACAAGTGCGTGCAGGTAGGCGAGCGCATCTTTAATCTCTTTGCGATCATAAAATTTCGTGCCACCTACGACCTTGTAGGAAATTCCGGCCCGCACGAGCATATCTTCCAACGCGCGGCTTTGAGCATTTGTGCGATAAAAAACGGCAATATCTTTGAAGCGATAGCCCTTGCCGCTGCGCAAAGCGTCGATTTCATCGACCACGAAACTCGCTTCGTCTCGCTCTGAATCTGCCACATAGCCAACGAGAAGATCACCCGAGCCAGCAGACGTCCAAAGATTTTTGGCACGGCGACCTTCATTATGTGCAATCACGGCATTTGCTGCGGTGAGGATATTCTGCGTGGAGCGATAATTCTGCTCTAGCACAATCGAATGAGCACTGGGGAAATCTTGCTCAAAATCGAGGATATTGCGGATCGTCGCACCTCGGAAAGCGTAGATCGACTGATCGGAATCTCCTACCACAGTGAGTTTTGCATGCTCCTGCGCATTATCAACACCAACGAGCTCTCGAACCAACTGATATTGCGCTGTGTTTGTATCCTGATATTCGTCTACGAGAATATGGCGGAAACGGCGGCGGTACCGCTGAGCAATATCTGGGTTTGCCCGAAATAAAAGCACGGTTTGCATGATAAGATCGTCAAAATCCATTGCGCTGGCAGCAGCCAAACGCGCCTGATAGCGTGTGTACACTTTGGCGAGAATCACGTCGTCTTTGCTCTGCGCGGTCGCTGCATACTGCGAAGGAGTAATCATCTCATTTTTGAGATCGCTCACCCTCATTGCCATCACTTTAGGAGTGTAGGTCTTGGAGTCGATATTTTCCTCTGCCAAAACCATCTTCATTAAACGCTGAGAATCCGAGGCGTCATAAATCGTAAAAGCCGAACGCATACCGATAGCTTCGTGCTCAGCGCGAAGAATACGCACGCACGCAGAGTGAAACGTGGCAATCCACATCCCTCGGGCAGCTACGCCGAGTGTAGCTTCAAGACGCTCTCGCATCTCTTTCGCAGCTTTGTTGGTAAAGGTAATCGCCAGCACCTCGTGAGCGCTGAGCGCCCCGGTTGCAATGAGATAGGAAATACGGGTGACGAGCACGCGCGTTTTTCCCGAGCCGGCTCCTGCAACTACTAGGAGGTAGTCGCCAGGATAGGTGACAGCGGCATACTGCTGTTCGTTTAAACCTGAAAGCAGGCGGCGGATAGCGTCTGGATTCATCGAAGGATATGTATTCATAGCCCCTTAAGGTTAGCTCACCCTATAGGGAAATTTTGAATTAAAGCTCACGGAATATAGGAAAATATAGGAAAAGGAAATCCTAACATTTTAACACAGGCGCAAGTAGGCAGTGCTGAAGATTATCAAAAATATTTGAGCTATATTGAGCAAGCGAAAAATGACGCGATTGATGATGTGAATAATAATACGCATGTTGCTTGTTTTGCCCTGAACTCTTCTGAGCCGCCGCAAAACTATCAGCTCTCGGTCACAACCGATAAAGCAACAACGTTCACAATGGCTGGCTCTACAGAACCCGTCACAGACACCATCCATGCATCCGCAAACGGCTCAGCGATTATCTATCTTTCTTCCCTGCTATGAGAGAAAAAATTATCGAGGGCTTTAATGCTCCACTCTCCGAATGCACCTGCGAAAACGCAGATTACTTGGTGACGCGCAAAACTAAACACACTAAAAATTTCCGAAAGATACACCTAAATTCAAAGGTGCTGTACTAGATAAGAAAGCTCTCGCGGCGATAAAAGCTTATCGCTGATAGAGCTTATTAAAGAAAATCCGTGGCAGAATCCGCCGCCTTATGAAAAATTAAGAGGTGATCTTCATGGCGCATTTTCACGCAGATCAATATTCAACACCGTCTTCTTTAGGAAGCTACCGAAGAAGAAAACGCAGTAAAAAATAATCAGTTTATGAATGCATGACGAGCTCTGAAACACAGCAGTATTAAAGGCACCCGCCTGATATTTCGCCACATGAGCCACGAACAAACCAAAAAAATACAACCGAACAGGTGAATACATGCAATTCAAAAACGTAGACGGACTAACCAATAAAGAAACACAAGCTATCGTCCAACAAGTCCACGACGCATACGACAACGGTCAAACAATCAACCTACTCAACTCCACTACCGAGAACTACAGGCGGCAGAGCGCTTCGTCGCGCCATTAGCATCACGAGCAGCACAACGAGGAGTAGAACCCCAGCCACTTCAAGAAAACAGGCAGAGTTTTTGCCTGGCGATCGGCGCAAAGTATAGTACAATGTACTAAAAAGCGAGAGGAGACGGACGCATGGCTTTTTCAATCAGACTTAACGAGAAAGAACGCAAGCTAGCAACGAGCTATTCACAGTTACACGGCATTACTTTAGGCGAAGCATTCAAACAAGCACTGTTTGAGCGTATCGAAGATGAATACGATGTGCAGATAGCGCAAGAAGCCCTGGACAACTGGGCTAAAGATGGATATAAAACTCGACCTATTGAAGAATTATGGGAAGAGTGCGGACTATGAACTGGCGTTTAGAAACGTCCAAAGCATTTGATAAAGAATTCAAAAAGCTTGACCACTACACTCAAAAAATCATCAAAGGTTGGGTTATTAAAAACCTCATGGAAGCAGATAATCCGCGCAGTTACGGCAAAGCCTTAACAGGCAATCTTGCTGGATTGTGGCGCTATCGCATCGGTGACTATCGCCTGATTGCCAGCATCAAAGACGATAAATTCACCATCTTGGCGATCTCAATCGGACACAGACGCGATGTGTATCGCTAAGCAAAAAGAGCAGCTTAAATCTCTTCAATAAGTCCAACTGCTCGGTTAATCGCTGTACTTGCCGCTCGTCTAACCTGCTTCACAAGTTGCTCAACCCTACCACCCTCTCTAGCCAATTCGCGTACAACACGATTGCCACCTTTCGATTATCAACCTATATTTGACCGAGTGCAAGGAACAAGATAAGCATCTAACTTTCGCATAATCCACACCGAATCGTTTCTATTCACCCCGCCCCACGCTACTGTAGGGCGGTTGTGGTAGGGCAGATAGCCCTAGGCTGGTGAGGTAAATGGGCGGTTTTGAGAATGAAAACAGTGTTGAGTATTCGCTTGCTGAGGCTTTTCTTTTTACCTACGCTTGTAGACCTCACTTCTGTGTGCTACATCGACAACGAGAACGACAAGTCTTCCGCCATTGATGTCACACAAGATTCGGTAGTCACCGACCCTATAGCACCACACACCCACCAAGCTCCCTGTCAGCGCCTTGCCTCTGCTCCTCGGGTCTTCAAGCTCTGCTATCTCCTCAAGCTCATCAAACACCCTTGCTGCGATGTGCTTGTCGAGTTTGCGCATAACCTTGTCAGCGTTCTTTGTAAACTCAATTCGCCAGACCACAATGCACCCTTACCTCATCAATACTGTACGTTTCGAGCCTACCGGCACGATATTCCTCAATATCCTTGAGAATCCCATACTCGTACTCAAAGCGGTCTATAGCTTCTTGCAGGGCTTCATTCACGTAATAACTACGAGACCTGCCAGTCTCTTTCGCAAGTCTGCTATAACGCTCGTTCAGCTCCGTTGGAATCCTCATCGAAGTTAGTGTGGTAGCCATGCTACACCCCCTCCTACCTAATGTAATACAAGTACTACTGTACTATATCACCTAGTTTAACCACGGTAGAACCTTGTCGGCGCAGCCTGGCTACGGTTCCATGCTCCCGCCGCCGCTGAGCGCCTTCCAACGCTTAACCACTCACACACGCTCAGAATCCCCCCCCCCCCTAGGAGCCTCTGTGACACACTATAAAAGTTGGCTGGTCGAATTTCAGCACACCGTTTTAACGCACATAAAAGATGAAGAGAATACACCCCCATCAAAAGCAGTAAGAACAAGCAATTTACAAGTAATCTCTCTCAAACAATGAGTACACCCAACGCCTTAAGCCATGCACCACGCACAGAACACTGCTCAACAGCAACAACAAGCAGAAGCCGCCCGAGCAGCCCAAGCAGCTAGCTATAATAACAATGCAAGGAACTGGAATACTTCTTCACCTTCGTCCAGTGGTAATTGGGATTATGTTAGTCAAGGGAATCCTGATGGCTCGCCTGTCACATGGAGTAATCCACATGGGCATGATGAGATACCGAGCTTTATTCCATATAGATAGATAAATAAACCCCGCGCATGCGGGGATGATCCCTTGTTGTGTGTCGTGTTGTAGATAGAGCAGTGCCCCCCCCACGCGGAGATGATCTCTACTTTGCGATTTTTGAGCTTAGTAAGCAAATGGATTGTCTGTGATTTTTATTTGTGTGAAGCTTGTAGACGGATATAAAGGTGTTGCCGCTGCGAAAGATAGCAGCGGCAACACCTTTATACAGATCAGATACGAGCTAAAGCTCACTCACCGGCAGCATCGCCTACGCGAACGCGCACAAACCCAGTACACGTTGCGCCTGCAGCCTTGAGAATCTGGCTCACAGTCTGCTTAGCGTCACGAGCATAAGGCTGATCGAGCAACGTGACCTGCTTGAAGAAGCCTTTCAAACGTCCTTCAACAATCTTCGGCACAGCCTGCTCAGGCTTGCCTTCTTGGATCGTCAGCTCGGTAGCAATGCGGCGTTCGTTTTCCACAACATCTTCCGGCACATCTGCCTCAGAAAGGTAGCGAGGAGACATAGCTGCAATATGCATAGCGACATCACGTGCAACGCTCTCGCCCGCAGCGTCAGTTGCCACAAGCACAGCCACCTGAGGTGGAATATCTGGCGACGTGCGGTGCATATAAGCCTCGACGTGCTCGCCTTTAAGAACGTTGAACGAACCAACAGCAAGTTTTTCACCAATAATACCAGTGAAGTTTGCTACGCGATCGGCAACAGTGCCGTCAGCATGAGGAGCTGCAAGCACCTCGTCTAACGTCATTGCATTAGCAGCAATAGCAGCATCCAGAATCTCTTGCGCAAACGCAATGAACTTCTCGTTCTTTGCCACGAAATCGGTCTCCGAATTAACTTCGAGAACTACACCTACCTCGTGCGATCCCTCCTGCAAAATACGCGAAAGCACCAAACCTGCAGAAGCAGTGCGCCCTTCACGTTTTGCGGCGGTCTTCAAACCTTTGAGACGAAGCAGCTCTTCAGCGCGTGCCACATCTCCATCGGCTTCATTGAGAGCGTTCTTCACGTCCATCATTCCTGCGCCAGTCTTTTCGCGCAGAGCCTTAATATCAGCCAACGTTACGGCCATAGCTTTTCCTCCTAGGAATGTATTCTTAGCTCACTGAGCGGATTCAGAAGCAGCTGCCTCTGGAGCTTCTTCAACCTGAGCACTCTCAGCTGCCGGAGCTTCTTCAGCTGCCGGCGTTTCAGCGTCGTCAGCTTTCTTCTCACCTTCGAGCAGCTCACGCTCCCACTCAGGCATTGGCTCAGCTTCCGCTTCCTGCTCGCCGCCCTTAGCTTTACCGCGCTCAAGCAAACCTTCCGCAACAGCGTCAGCAACAATCGAGGTGAGCAATTCAATGGAACGAATCGCGTCGTCGTTACCCGGAATTGCGTAATCCACTTCATCTGGATCGCAGTTGGTATCGAGAGTTGCAACCACCGGAATATTAAGTTTACGAGCTTCAGCAACTGCCAAATGCTCCTTTGGCGTATCAACTACCCAAACCAAGCTTGGCACCTTAGCCATATCGCGGATACCGCCGAGTACGCGCTCAAGCTTTTCCTTCTCGCGGCGCATCATCAACAGTTCTTTCTTGGTGCGACCAGAACCTGCAACGTCATCGAAATCGATAAGCTCAAGCTCCTTGAGGCGCTGAATACGCGCGTGAACAGTCTGGAAGTTGGTGAGCATACCGCCCAGCCAGCGCTCATTCACGTATGGCATACCTACGCGCTCAGCCTGCTCTTTAATGCTCTGCTGAGCTTGGCGCTTCGTACCAACAAAAAGTACGTTTCCGCCGTGTGCAACAGTTTCTTTCACAAAATCATATGTGCGGTTAATGTCCTCTACGGTCTTGCGAAGGTCAATAATGTAAATGCCGTTACGATCGGTGAGGATGTAACGCTTCATCTTCGGGTTCCAACGGCGGGTCTGATGCCCGAAGTGAACACCAGCTTCAAGCAGCTGGCTCATAGATACGACTGCCATGCGGCTGTCTCCTATCTGCACGGATAATCCGCGCTCGGTTTCCTGCGCTTCGCGGTATGCGAAACGCCCTGGTGCGCATCGTCTCCCACACAGACGTCGAGCCCTCGCAATCCAGCTAGTGCCGTCAAGCGCGGTTTACTCTCACATCCAACCGAAGGGAGCCGTCCTGAATCGACGAGCGACGATTGAGCTACCGAAGTATTCTTTACCGCTCATTTTTCAGGGAAGCACACGCGATTTGATTACTTGCCGCCATGCCCCTATCGACGTATATCGATATACAAAAGCACAGCCGTTCAAGTTTATCGGAAAATAGCTAAATTTCGCCAATTGTGAAGAGATCTTTACTATGAGATTTCACGCACGGGACGCAAATTCACCCCTTATCTACTCACTATACTCGCAAAGGGATATGCGCCTTTATATGTGACCCGTATATGAGCCCTGTATGTGGGAGGTGCGAAAATACGCTTCCTTAACTTCTAAGCTAATAAACGTACCGAAACTTCTAAACTAATAAACGTACCGAGCAGTTAGCAGTACGTAGGCTTTCGAATGCGTGACTACACGTACACTCCCCTACCTATCTTCCAGAAACCTATCTTTCCAAGAACCTCGCACACCTACGCAGATCAATAATCCTTTGCTAAACATCTGGCAGTATCTCGCACTCTCACAGATCTTATGCCCGTGGATCTGCGCGTGTTGTCCTCAGCTCTTGAAGATGCAGTGACTATCCACAGATATTTATGCACTCAGCACACAATACTTGCGATCTTGCATACTGCCTCTATGAATACTCTCATTTCTCTCGTATCGGCTCTCTCGTTAGCGAGCGCAGCGCTCACAGGCGCAGCAAGCAGCCATACCTTTGGTGACGCGAACGCCGCATCTGCAGTTCACGTCACTCTCACTGCCAGTAAGGCACCTCAACGCGCACAGATTCAATACTCACAGAGAAATAGCTTCTACCAATCCCCGACAGGAAGCGAACCAACAATCCTCACCAAATTTTCCCCAGGGAAAAATAACTGGAATCCGGGGCATCGCGGCGTAGATATAGCAATGAACTCTGGTGAAACCGTCTATGCCAGCGCAAGCGGAAAAGTGATCTACGCAGGAATTCTCGTTAATAGAGAAATTGTATCGATTGAAGACAGCCGAGGAATACGCACAACCTATGAACCAGTGATTCCTGCAGTAAAAGCCGGGGATACCGTCAGCGCAGGAGATCCTATCGGCACAATCACAGGAACGCACTGCGGCAGTGGAATTGTCTGTCTACATTGGGGAGCTAAACGAGGAAGTGATTCATATATGAATCCAATGTGGCTGCTTCATCCACCATTCGTACGCCTGTTGAAATAGGAATACAACATCACATAGGCAATACTCTGGCTATAGCAAAATTTATCGTGCGCGAGAAGGAGGCTAAAAACAATGTGAGTTTTATTCAGGAAATCAAGAACTTTACTGACGTGCAAGGAAACGCTTGAGTCTTGAAATCTAGCAACCTACCCGTCTGCATACAAAGAGTCTACAACAGGCAAGAAGAGCTTCACAGGTGCGGACTCCGAGCACGCTATGCACAGACACTAAGAAACAATTCCTCACACGTACGCCCACTCGCGGCAGATAGCTTGCGCGGTCATGTATTCGATGAACAATCCCGCACACGTACGCTCCCCCGAGTGCGCTATGCTCACCATCAAGATTTTATTTACGCCCGAGGATGAGCCTGCCCGAAGGCAGCTCTGAGGCGTTCAGCGCTCACATGAGTATAGCGCTGAGTTGTACCTATCGATGCGTGCCCTAAAAATTCTTGAACGCTCCTCAGATCTGAGCCGCCGTTAAGCATATGAGTTGCCGCCGAATGGCGTAAATCATGGGGAGATATTGCAGGAACTCCAGCATGAGCAGTTGCGTGATCCAGAATTATGCGAACAGTGCGCGGATCGAGCCTACCTCCTCGTGCCCCGAGAAACAGAGCGTTATACTCAGTCGTCACCATATCGTCTCGCACATCCAACCAGGCATCGAGAGCCGCGCGCGCAGGAATGCCAAAAGGAACCACCCGTTCCTTGTTTCCTTTTCCGATCACGCGAAGCGTATTATCCGGTTGCACATCCGAAAGATTCAGCCCAACAGCCTCAGATACACGCAAAGCCCCCGCATAGATCAACTCGATCAATGCCCAATTCCGAACTGCCGCAGAATCGATCTTCCTTGATTTCGGCTGAGCAGCTTGGTGAAAATAAGTAAGAAGCGCAGATACTTGAGCTTCGCTGAGAACTTGGGGAAGTTTGTTATCCGGGCGTGCAGAGCCTAAACGTAATCCAGCATCGACGTTCGTATAGAAGTTTTTATAAAGCCACGTTGAAAAAGTTCGGATCGCCGCGCTATGCCTTGCTAAAGAAGCACGAGAATGCCCTGCTTGTGCACGAGTAGAGAGCCACGCTCTCAAATCAGCAAGTTCGAGTAGCGATAACTGATCGAGAAACGCCTCGCCACTTCCTTCACTATTTTCTGCTATTTCATGAGCACGTGCAGTTTCCCGAATGTCCGCTGCTTTGCGAACACCCGCAGTTTTATGCGCACCTGCAGTTTTATGAGCACCCATCGTTGCCATCGTTGCCAGCACGTGAGTATTCGCCGCCACCTTGGCATTCGCCGTCACGAAACTTCCTGAGTTTTCCCCCAAAAAATCCAGAAGTGAGGCAGCCTCAGCCATATATGCCCGAGCAGTATTTTCTGAATCACCACGACGAACGAGAAGTTCCTGCCCGAACTCCTGCACAATTCTATCTGCCGCCTCGCGCGCACTTTCCATAGAATCAATCTATCTGCTCTCAATAAATTTAGCACGCTCATTTTCTCACCTAGTTCGTAGACTTGACCCATTTACCATGCCGCTGAGTGACCATGCCGAGCAATAAAAGCTTCCCTAATCCCGCTCTCGCTTCTTCCACAGTGACTCCTGCAGATAAACTGATCTTTTCGATAGAAGCAGGCTGCATTTTCGGCACTGCATCAAAAATTTTCTGCCCATCAGCACCAATGGACGATGCGGGAGGGGAGAAAAAATCTTGCTCACCGCCAATCGGCATTTCGAGCTGTGCACCTATAGGAGCTGCTAGCTCTCTCACGTGAGCCACGCTACTAATCAACGTTCCGCCATTTCGAATCAGCTCATGGCAACCAGCTGAGTTTAGCGAATCGATAGAGCCTGGAACAGCCCCTACAGGGCGCCCAATTTCTAAAGCTGCACGAGCCGTGTTTAAAGCTCCAGAGCGCACTGGAGCTTCAATGACGATAGTCGCTCGGCTGAAAGCAGCTATCAGACGATTCCTTAGCAAAAAACGATGAGCGTGAGGTGCAGAGCCTAGAGGAAATTCGGAGATCACAAGACCTCCACCTTTCCATATCTTTTCGTATAGCTCCCTATGAGAAAGAGGGTACACACGATCAACTCCAGCTGCAGAAAATATAACGGTTGAGCCTTTAGCTAGAAGAGCTCCTTTATGTGCCGCAGCGTCAATCCCAAAAGCTCCGCCCGAAACAATCGTAAAATTTTGAGCTAATTCGTAGGAAAAATCTACAGCAGTTCGAACACCCCGATTACTTGCAGCGCGCGAACCGACAATCGATATTGTAGGGCGAGCACGTGCCCCTAAAATTTCTTGGCACATATCAAACTCGCCTCGCACCCACAGCATATACGGTGCCCGATCTCCCAGATCGTTAATCATTGCAGGCCATAAATCATCGCTTGGCAGAAACACTCGCGCACCAAGTTTCTCTAGAGAACGACACCTCGATTCGGCGCATTGACGCCATGAACCTCCATTAGCACGCAGAAGCTCCTCATATTTACGCAGCCATACAGAGTAACTTTTACCGGCAATTTCCTCTAGATCTGTATCCTTCGCGCGTAGACGATCTAGAGCGCCTTCGAAGCCGAAACGCCCAATTGCTGCAGCCCCTCGAATATCTGCGCTTTCTACGATATAGCTCCACGCAATAGCTGCCGCACGTTCGTCGCTGAGTTCGCAGAGAGATGTTGAGAATTGAATCGGGCGATCAACGCAAGACGATGCTTCTCCGGCAGATGCGCAAATTTCACTATTCCCCATATATCTCATCTCCTCCTCGCAACGTAAATGCCGCCGCTATATCTTCATCAGATGGGATTTCATGCGAACGAATATCCGCAATACTCCATGCCACTCGGCGCATACGATCTAATCCACGCAGACTTATCTGCCCAAGAGCGAGCTGGCGATCGATGATCTGCTCCATACTCGGGGAAAATTTCGTGTATCGCCTCAGCCACGATCCGGGAATCTGACTATTCGTGTGCAGTGGAGAAGGTGAATCAATTGCCTCTAAACGTTTGCTGCTGCGTTCACGCGCCTGCTCAATCACCTCGCGAGCGCCCTGCGTCGTCATCGTACTTCCTGCGGCAAGCTGTGCTTTTGATGGACGATTAAGCACTAATCGAATATCAAACCTATCTCGAATAGGCCCACCCAAATTGCTTCGATACGTGGCACGCTCATGAGCTTTACACACGCACAAGCCATGCTCGTCAAGGGCATGGCCGCAACGGCAAGGATTAGCGGCAGCAATCAGTTGAAAGCGAGCTGGATAACGTACATGAGCTTTAGTTCGATGAAGATCCACCCACCCGGTTTCCATTGGTTGGCGCAAAGCCTGAATAGATCGCGCAGAAAATTCTGGAAACTCATCGCAAAAGAGAACTCCATTATGCGCGAAAGTGACGGCACCCGGGCTTGGTATCCCAGCTCCGCCGCCCACAAGAGCTGGAGTGGAAGCGCTATGATGCGGAGCTGCAAGAGGGCGGCATCTTGGCAATTCCGTCACCCGCATACCACCTAGAGAACGAATCGCGGCTACTTCCACTGCTTCACGCTCGGAAAGCGGAGGAAGAATTGCTGGAAAACGTTGAGCAAGCATCGATTTCCCCACTCCCGGAGGCCCTACCATCTGCACATGATGCCCGCCAACTGCCGCTACCATCAACGCCCAGATCGCTTCATTTTGCCCATAGACATCACTCATATCTCCAGAGCTATCTTCTGCAAAAAGATCGGCAGAATTATGCTCTGGATATGAATATTGGGCTATCTCAAATTTGGCGTGAGATGCACCCAGCATTCCTGCCATCTGCCCTAAGTGAGCAACAGGAATGACCTGCAGACCAGGAACTAATCGCGCTTCTTCAACATTAGCTTGAGGCACGTACAGGTGCGTGAATCCTTGCTGCACAGCGCCCAACGCACACGGCAGAACTCCGCGAACTGCACGCACAGAGCCATCCAACCCAAGCTCTCCAATCACTGCAGCAGTACGCGGTAGTGTGCGATAACCCAGCGCACCAAAAATCGCACTAGCAATTGCTAAATCGTAGCCACTGCCAGACTTTTCAGTATCTGCAGGAGAAAGGTTGAGAGTGAGTTTTTGATTTGGCCATTGAATTCCGATATGAGAAAAACTTGCCCGCAACCGCTCCTTCGCTTCATGTACAGCAGCATCCGCCAGCCCGACAATACTCACGCTTGGCAGCCCTGCAAGCAAAGCCGCCTCAACGAGCACTCTTCGAGCCTCAAGACCACGTAAACTTACGCTCATTGCGCTGCCTACGATCGGCTGCATCACTGCACGTCTTTCACGTGATTCACACTGTACTGATCAGCGTGAACAACGACGCCCACTACATCTACAGCAATATTTCTCACTTCTGCTTGCAGGCGCGCAGCTCCGACGCCCATGCACCACTGACCAATGAGAGAACGCAGGCGAGCAAGTTTAACGGGAATAATCGCTTCTTCAGGCGTACCGGTAGAGACTATTCCCAAAGTGCAAGCTCTACGAGTTTTAACTTCAACTGCAACAACTGCCTCACGCTGAGGATCGTAAGCAACAATATCTAGCTCTCCTCCGCATCCACGCCAGTTGCGATCAAGAATTCTATAATCATTGGCACGCAGATAGGTTTCCGCACACTTTTCACCCCAAGCACCTAAATCGCGGCGAGACATTCTCTGAGCTTGCTCGATGAGCTGATTCATAACGAAACCTCCTTTTTATGTGGTTTCGATTTCAACACATCTGCAGGTGCACGCGATCAGAGCATAATTACTTGTGGATATTCATGGTATATCCGTGCTATGCGAACAACTCGCAAGCGCACATACCGCCACTCCCTCTCACCTCTCTCATATCCCGTCTCGCTTCGCTCAAGCTTATACAGCATTCATAAAAAGCTCACCGCAGCAATCGCCTTGCTCCAATCTTCTTGCCGAAATTTCCTTGCTTCAGCTACTTTTCCAGAGCGTCACGTTGAACATTTCTTTTTTTAATTTCATTTTCCAGAATTTTCATATTGCGCCGCGCACGCACATAAATACATACCCAAATCAGCGCATAAACAGCGAAGAAGACGCACAGACTTCCAAGCAGCTCCTGAGGCGTGCTTGACCACCAATGCAGATACGTGCCTGCCAGCAGTACACACAGCATCATGACGCTTATATGCCGAAAAGTATTAAACAACAACGAATATTTCTCGTTGTCATAAATACGTGCACTAATAAGCGATGCTATACCCAATGCCGCATAAATAATACGTTCAATAAGCACAGCGAAATGAGGGGAGGAAAATGCCGCAATAAAACTTGGCACACCTGGTGAATAATACGATCCTCCTTGAGCAAAAGAAAAAATAAGCTCTATAGTTGTGCCAATGGTAATTCCAGCACACGCAGCAAGAAGAATGCTAGTAAAAGTAGATTTTTGGTTTTTCATGGGAATATCCTCAGGTTCAAGAAAAATTAGCAATGTAAGAGAAAATAGATACTAGGCACATATCAAGCCCAGGCGACGTAAAACTTTCAATGCAGAGTATTACAAACCTAAACACTTTTTGAAGTGTGGAAGCTGTCTGCGAGAAACAAAGCATTTCGTATCGTCTTTAAGCCGCAAACTAATCGTGCCCGATATAGAAAGATCAAGATTTTTTATCGCCGAAAAACTGACGATTTCAGATTGAGAAATACGCACAAAATCTTTGCTCGCCAGCCACTCTTCGAGCTGATAAATTCTCGCTTTTACCAGCCAATCTCCATGCAGCGTATGAGCATAGACGCTCTTATCTTTCGTATAAAAAGATAAGATCGAACGTATATCTAAAACTTTTGCTTGGCTGCCCTGCAGCCCAACGATGCGCTCTAGGCGGACTGAGGCGTCACCTCCCGAGAAAGACGAGACAATTTCTTGTATCGCTTGAACTTGCGTATCAATCGCTTTCGCCGTCACCACAATTTCTGTCTCGGCAACGTTTGGATCGATATTCATCGTCAGCTTCATTCCACGCCTTTCGCAGACCATAAACGCTTATCTGCGGTATAGGATTCAATACCGCTAACACAATTTAGTAAAACGAATAACGGAAAGAAACTCAAAGCTACACAACTATCTGGTTATATTCTCGCGATAAGCGGTTAAAAATCCATCAGAGCTTTCACGCCTTGCCTATTTTCGAGCTTATCCGCTCCTGAGCTTATTCATTCCCACGTGCTTTTATTCCACGCGCTTTTATCTCAGAAAAAAATCAGCTCTGTTACAATGTGAAGCAATCTCGCATTACTACTCGTTAAAGCATTACTGCTCGTTGATCCCTATTTCGTTCACGATATCCGGCTTATTAAGCTCCTCTACGTTCACGTCTTTAAACGTGACGATTCGCGCTGAACGAATAAAGCGCGACGCGCGATAAATATCCCATACCCATGCATCGGTGAGAGTTACCTCAAAGAAAATATCTCCCGCAGCAGAAGCACGCACATTCACATCTACATCATTAGCCAGATAAAATCGACGCTCTGTCTCAACCACATATCGAAACAAGCTCACCACATCACGATACTCACGATAAAGTGCTAGTTCCTGCTCTGATTCATAATTTTCCAGTTCACCCATGCCACAAACTTTCGCACACTATTAGACGCCAGGCAACCGCCACGCCGTACGATGCACAGAAGTCGCCCCATATTCCTTCAGCGCCGCTATATGAGCCGCGGAAGAATAGCCTTTATTTCTATCCCAATGATACTGAGGATACTTATCTGCGAGCGCCACCATATACGCATCGCGTTGAACTTTTGCAAAAACTGACGCCGCCGCTATCGCCGCACATTGGGCGTCTCCCTTGACGACTGTTCGCACCTCAATATCGGGCGGCTGCGGCACGTTTTCACAGAGCGCTTTACCATTCGCCGCAACCTCAAAAAGCCCTGCCGGGCTCCACCAATTATGCGAACCGTCGAGCAGCACAGCATCAATCGCTATCTCTTGATTCTCGATTTTCTCAACAGCTCGTGCAGCAGCAATACGCAAGGTAGCAATAATTCCGTAGTCATTAATCTCACTTGGCTGAGCAGATCCGACGGCCCACGCCGCAACCCACTGCGAACACGGCTCAAACAATGCTTCACGAGCCGCTGCCGTCAGCTGTTTAGAATCGCGCAAGCCCGCAGGAAAAGAATCGGAGGTTTCATTGGTGACGATAGCGATTCCGACCGTCACCGGCCCCGCTAAAGAACCTCGTCCAACCTCATCGACCGCAGCGAGGCAGACGCGCTCACCGCAATCGTTGCGAGCGCACAACTCTCCGATATAGGTTTTTTCGATTGTTCTGCTGGGAACAATTCGGCTTTTACCTGCCACACACTCACTCCGATTCTTGAGTATTCTTCTCTCCGTGAGATTCATTATTCTGAGGAGCTGGAACCTGGGCAAATACATCTTTTTCCGAATGAAGAATGCCTAATCGGTTCATCGGATAAAAAATAAGCCAAGCGCGCCCTTCTACGTTAGATACAGGCACGAATCCAAATCCTGTTTGTGCATGATGAATCCTAGAATCTGCAGAATTACTACGATTATCACCCATCACCCACAGGTATCCTTCAGGCACAGTGACGTCGAACCGAGTATCAGAGGGAGAAGCTCCTTCTATTACGTATGATTCATCGATAGCGACACCATTGACGGTGATGCGCCCGTCGTCACCGCAACATGCCACGCGATCTCCCCCCATCCCAATGATCCGCTTCACTAAAAAGTTGGTACCGTCTTTTGGCACTAGCCCAATAGCCTGCCCAATGTGCGTGAGAGTAGAAGCAACAATTCCTTGTTTCGGCTGCTGTATACCGTGCAACCATTCACCTGGATCTTTAAAAACGACAATATCACCACGATGCAATTCCTCAGCACTATCAGCGAGCTTATTCACCATAAGATAATCGCCAGGCATAATCGTAGTTTCCATAGAGCCTGAGGGCACAGTAAACGACTGCAGAAAAAACTCTTTCAAAGCTACTGTGCAGAGCAAGGCAACTGCGAAAATCGTGATTGTTTGAAGAATCCCAGACGCTACACTCTTACGGGATCGTGCAGATGTAGAATCGATAAGCGGAGTTTTATTTATGCGCGCTGAACTGCTTCTTTCCCGTTCGCGAAATGCGTTGGCTTGAGGAGCAAACGATGGCGGCATGTGCTCCGATACTGCTTCGCGTGCATCTACTGCTCCACGGGCATCTTCAGCATCAGCACTGTGACCACCAAAGCGCGGCGCATCACTCGCCTCAGATAGTTCGTGATCGTGCGCCATATTTACTCCCTTACGCAATTATTCTTCAAGCTCATCGCTCTCCCGCCTCAGAATATCGCATATTGCATATACTCCTGCACTCCAAAGCCCTTATAGAATGTATCAATTCCATTACGATTTTAAGGAGGTACCTCAGCCAAGTAGTAAGCCTAAAGCAGCATCAGGCAGAGCTAGAGATTAGGAGGAGTAAAAGTGTTTATTGATGCTGCTATCTACACTTCTAATTGCTGTGATGTGAACTTTCCATCGCGCTCTAGGCGCCTTAGTAGGCACCGTAGTGAAAATTCTTCACTCTCGATGCGTACGATTCCAACCTACTTACATCCCCAATGGCAATAGATACGAACGCCCCTCCAAAAAAGAAAAAGACTCAGCTAAGCTGAGCCTTTTCTCGTTCAAAGCGAATCAACGAGCATCCTCGCGGCGCTCCTTAATCTTCGCTGCCTTACCACGGCGATCACGCAAATAGTAAAGCTTTGCACGACGCACGCTACCGCGCGTCACAACCTCAATTGAATCAACATTTGGAGAATGCAATGGAAATGTGCGTTCCACTCCCACGCCAAAGCTAATCTTGCGGACAGTGAACGTAGCGCTCACACCTTTACCACCGTTGCGGCGAATCACAACACCTTGGAACACCTGAATACGCTCACGGTTACCTTCCACAACCTTAACGTTCACCTTCACGGTATCGCCAGCACGGAAATCCGGGCGATCTTTCAACTGATCCTTGGTAATTTCGTCAAGAAATGCCATATCCTCATTCTTTTCTCGCCATGCACGCAGGTCACAGCAGTAGACGGTATTTTCTCGCTGGTACGCCACCCCCTGCGGCAGGCCCTGCGCACTATGAAGCGAGCAACGTTGCTATTGTGCCATATCTACGCGCAGACACATAGTTATATCTTTGTTGATCTGATCACCCACAGGAAATGCGCGTCTACCTGAACGCTCAAACCCACAACCCGAATATGCACGCTGAGCACGCCTATTCTCACCATTCACACCCAACCAGAGGTAAGGAGCTGACGGAATCGGAGTGCGCCGAGCCAGATGTTCACGCAACATTGCGACAGTCTCTTTCATCATTTGTTTGAATAGCCCAGAGCCTCGCCACTTTCGATCAACATACGCCTTCTCGAGGTACATGAGTGGACCTTCACGAGACACCCCATCTGCCGTCACAAAATCAACGGGAGCGCCATCCTCTTCTCCTGCAATTGCATCCCCCTCAGGCACATCAACCCAGGTATAGCCCGCTAATTGATCAGTGGGATGCATGGTCCGATCATATAACTGCGCCACCACAAGTAGGTGCCTATCAGGCTCAGCAAGCAGCGCTTCAAAGTTCTTCGTTTGTAAATGCTCGAAAATAAACGCCTGAATATCCTCAGGCGTCACCGAAGGAGGCGCAGCATCGGGAAAAGTGCGCGATGCGAGCGAACTCAACATCGCAGCATCCTCAGGAAGCGCCTTACGAATGCGCATAAACGAGAAGCCCTCACTTCTTCTCTCTCCCGCAGGATTTTTCTCAGCAAAAAAATGATACTGAGCCGCGCAAGCGAGATCTTTTTTAGAAAGGCGAGCAGTATCCAGATTGAGCAGCATATCTGGACGATAGAGCGCCGTACGGGCAAATGCCTGCTCTTTTCGCCAATGTGCTACAGCTGCGTGGTTTCCGCTCGTGAGCACGCTCGGCACATGAATCCCACGAAAATCCAGCGGACGCGTATAGACAGGATACTCAAGAAGCCCTGCTTCGCCATGCGATTCTTCAACGAGCGATTCTGGATTACCAACCATTCCTGGCAGAAGTCTGCTCACTGCTTCAATCAGCGCAACAGCTGCAACCTCACCTCCGTTGAGCACGTAGTCACCAAGAGAGTATTCCATCACAACAACGCCTGGCTGGCTACGATAATACTCGGCAACTCGCGCATCAATTCCCTCGTAACGCCCGCAGGCAATGACGATATGCTTAGTTTTCTGCGCAAGCTGGGTGCACATCGCTTGAGTAAGCTGAGGCCCGCTCGGGGTTGGAAGTGCAAGTACAAAAGGTGCAGAGCCGATCATCTCAGAGCCGCTAACTTCAGCATCACACATCTGCCCTGCTGACACATCATTAACTGTAGTGGTATCAACTATAGTGCCGCCAAGCACAGCGCTATCAACCTCAGTGCCGATAACCTCAGCATTGCGCATCGTCACGCAATCGATTGCTTCAGCCCAGACATCTGGCTTCATCACCATTCCAGCGCCGCCGCCACACGGTGAATCATCGACTGTGCGATGCACATCATGCGTCCAATCTCGAAGATTGTGCGCTGCTATACTGATAAGCCCTGATTCTTGAGCTTTTCCTACAAGAGAGAGATCAAGCACACGAAAAAACTCTGGAAATACACTGATGACGTCAAACTTCATCACGGTTTATTCCCCACTTTCCTCTTTACCTATGCCTTCATCTTCGCTCATATCCGCATCATCAATCATCTCTGCTTCACCATTGCCAAACAGCCCAGATGGCGCATTGATGACGACACAGTGATCATCAATATCGATATCGGTGACTATCTCACGCACAAACGGCACACGCACAATTGTGCCGTCTTCTTCGCGCACGAGCAGCAAATCTTGCGCAGGCATAATCTGCAGATCTTCTACGATTCCCAGCTCATAACCTTCTGGGTCGAGAGCTTCTAAACCGCGCAGTTCGTGGGGGTACCATGCATCATCTTCCTCTCCTTCAGCTTCATCTGATTCGATGACGAGGGAAACTCCACGCAACGATTCTGCCGTTGTTCGATCTTTCACCTCAGCAAAACGAACATACGTGCTGCCTTTATATTCGCGAATAGTGCGAATTGTGAGAGGCCCAGCATCACTCGGATCTGTTTCAAGCGTCGTCCCCTCACTCAAACGAGCAGCAGGAGAATCTGTGCGAACATCGAGTTTTACTTCGCCTTTAAGCCCGTGTGCAGAGCCAATAATCGCCACAATCAGCTGCATGATATACGCCTTTCAGCCCAGTACACGTATGCTCACACATACGCGACTACACAAGGTCTGCATAAAATATTGATACAAAATTTCTTAGGAATACAATAGTACCCGCACTCTAAAGCGCGGGTACTAGGTCTATCTGCTATACGGTATGAGCAGAAGGAATCAACGATCTGTCTCAATCACGTCTACGCGAACTGGACCATCTGACGACAATGCGTTGACAACTGAACGCAATGCCTTTGCCGTGCGCCCGTTGCGACCAATCACGCGACCAAGATCATCCGGGTTTACACGAACTTCAAGGAGTTCTCCGCGACGATTGATACGTGACGACACTTCAACGTCATCGGGATTATCAACGATCCCGCGAACCAAATGCTCAAGAGCTTCTGCCAACATCAGGCTTCAGCCCCTTCTTCAGCAGCTGCTTCTTCGGTGACGCTTTCCTCGGCTTCTGCTTCTTTAGCTGCGGCTTGCGCAGCAGCTTCTGCCTCAGCCTTGGCTTTAGCCTCTGCTTTTTCTGCACGAAGTTTCTCAGCAGAATCCTGCACGGCCTTCACAGCCTGCTCACGCAGTGCTTCAACGCTCTTCTTCTCAGCAACCTTCAACGTGGACGTTGCGTCGCCACCTTTGACGGCCTGCCAATCACCCGTAATCTTGAGCTGAGCCATCACAGGTTCAGATGGCTGAGCACCAACGGAGAGCCAGTACTGAGCGCGCTCAGAATTGATATCGATTACCGATGGCTCTGTATTGGGGTTATAAAAACCGATTTCCTCGATAACGCGCCCATCGCGCTTCTTACGAGAATCAACCACGACCACGCGATAGTGCGGTGCATGGATCTTACCCATACGCTTTAAACGAATTTTAACTGCCACTTTCGCAGTTCTCCTGTTTCTTTGTTTCGGGGTGGATAAACAATAGCTCTGGTGGGTTTCAGTGCCGTTATTTATCCGAACTGAGGTGGGCTGCGAGTTGAGAGGGACTCACACACACCCAAGTAACTGTTCAATAGTGCCAGAAAACCTCCATAATCTCCATTTCACGCATACTTTCGCCGCAAAGATCACACTTCTTTTTCACGAGGTTCTACGATCACGCTATGGTGGCAATCACAGCTTATTCGCAAGCCGCTATACACATTGACAAAAACGCTCCCTCTCGCGTCACAATAGAAACGTGAGAAAATTGACGAATAGTTCACGGGAAAATCGGCACGCATCATTGGCACACACTAACGGTACACGCTCTCTTAATCTCGCTCGTTTTGCTTGGATCTCAATTGCCGCTTCTGTGCTCACAATGGCTTTGAAATTCGGCGCTTTTCTCCTCACAGGATCTGTTTCTCTTCTTTCAGACGCACTCGAATCAATCGTCAATCTCATTGCCGCTATAGTCGCTCTTATAGCATTGAAAATAGCAGACCGCCCCGCAGACGAACGCTATACTTTTGGGCGGTCTAAAGCAGAGTATTTCTCGGCAGGAATCGAAGGCGCCATGGTTTTCGTGGCAGCAGCGGCAATTATTTTCTCAGCAATCCAGCGCATAATCCAGCCCGTTTCGCTCGACAATGTGGGCATTGGTTTGCTTGTTTCCGTGATCGCCACATTGATTAACGGAGCAACTGGGCTGATTTTGCTGCGCACTGGTCGCACACACTCCTCTCCTACTCTGATCGCTGACGGCAAGCATCTGCTCACCGACGTCATCACTACTATTGGCGTCATTATCGGAGTGCTGCTAGTAACGGCAACTAATTGGATACTGCTCGATCCTATTGTGGCAATTCTCGTAGCTCTCAACATTATTTGGATCGGCATTGGTCTTATCCGTTCAGCAATGGCCGGTCTACTTGACGCTGCACTCCCCGATGAAGAAAACGAACAAATTATCACAGTTTTGCGCATGTTTATGAGCGATACCGCCACATTTCATGGGCTGCAGACCCGCCAGAGCGGACGTGTGCGGTTTGTTCGAGTAGATGTGCAAGTGCCTGGCTCATGGACAGTTGCCGAAGGGCACTCTTTCGGCGAAGAAATTGAAGCGGCAATTCGAAATCAACTCCCAGAAACCCGCGTAACTGTGCACGTTGAGCCAATTGAAGATCCCAGCTCATACGAAGATATTCCCGAAGGATATATTCCTCTCACTACCACTTTTGACGCTCTTCAGCCTCGCACAGTCTCATAATCTCTGCACACTACAGCTTTATTATCATCGCCACTTTATTATTACCGCCACTTATTATTACCACCACTCATTTCATATTCTCTGCCATGCCTATTACGCACATCACCACGTCTCATTTCCTGACGGCACCCATCCCGCCAAACTCTGAGCTTCTTCTTTAAGGCTGGCACCCGTCATCCACTTCCCATCAATGATGACGCCGAACGGCTCAGCAACGGCAGTAATATCTTTTTCTGGATCGGACGAATAAACCACAAAATCTGCTGGCTCTCCATCACCCCATGACGGCAATCCGAGCAGTTCACGCGCTCCATAACTCGCCGCTTTCATCACCACATCAGCTGGCATACCGTGCGCTACCGCCGTCACCAATTCCACTGGCAGCGGGCGCGTCGCGACATTTTCAGCTGTATCTGTGCCCATCACAAAAAGACTGCCGGCCTCAACCATCTGCGCAAGTCGATCGTCAAGCCTCTCATGCATAGCGAGCATACGGGCTTGGTAGCACGGGAACTTCGATCCTGCAGCAGCAAACTCAGGAAAACGATTCACTTGATACACAGTAGGATCAAGCAGGATACCGAGTTCACGAGCTTGCACCATCTGGCTCGCACTCATTCCTGTGCCGTGTTCGATGCCGTCCACGCCAGCATCGAGCAGAGCCTGCACCGTTTCTGCAGCAAAAGTATGAACCGTCACTTTCTTCCCCAGATCGTGCGCTACTTTCACTGCATCTCGTAGAATCTCCGCTGGCCAAAGAGGAGCTAAATCAGGCTTCGGAAGCGAACGATCTATCCAATCTCCTACAAGTTTTATCCAGCCATCACTCACCTCAGCCTGCCGCTGAATCTCTGCCACGAGATCTTCTGGCTCTACTTCAGCCGCCAAATAGCGCGTATATCGCTTGAAACGCGCAATATGCCTGCCAGAATAGAGCACTTTCGGCAGGGCGCCCGCCTCGCACTCTCCTGCACGCTCAGTAACTTCACAAGCATTACGTTGGCTTCCTGCATCACGAATGAGGGTGACGCCAGCCGCACGGCATACCTTCAAACGGCGCAGGATTTCAGCGTCATCTACTAGCTCAGCTCCGTGGCTCATACCTGGGTGATGATGAGCATCAACAAGACCCGGATAAATATATCCCGAAATTTCTCGCACAGATACGGGATCAACCCGAATAGGAAGCTCGTGGCGTATCACACCATCAACGATGTAGACGCTCGCTATATCAGTGCCGCGCAAGTGCCCTGTGAGATGAAAATTAGCCATAGGCACACTCTATCAGCCTTATAGCGCTACGAGCCTAGGCGCTTGCTTTCAGGGGCATACTCCCTTTTCCATATCACAAACTCGCAGCATATCTGCACGTTTCAGTCCCTCCCCTATCTTTGCTCTGGGATTCTCACTATGCCTCACTCTGAGAAAAAGATAGAAGAAGTTGAAAATATAGAATTATTCATGCCTTAAAATCAGCGCAAGAAACGTTTCAAAGCATCTAGATCGACATCTGGCTGTGACGCTGGCTCAGCAAATGCTGGCATCGCAGGGTCTGCTGGCTGCCCAAATGCTACTCCTTGCATCGCACGCTCAGAAGCAGTAGCGCCGCTGCGCTCCGCCTGAGCAGCAGCAAGTTCCTGCTGACGACGTTTCGCTGGGTTGCCTGAACGCCCTTTTTTCGAGCCAGAGCCTTTCTTCTTATTTTTCCCCTTCTGTTTCTTTGTGAAGCTACCACCCATACCTGGCATACCCGGAATATTTGGCATTCCTGGCATACCGCCGCCGCGGCTCATCGACTGCATCACCTTACGTGCCTGCTCAAATCGCTCCATAAGTGAATTAACTTCTGGCACAGTCGTGCCCGAACCTTTTGCAATACGCTGACGGCGAGAAGCATTCAAAATTTTCGGATCGCGCCGCTCCGCAGGCGTCATAGAAAGCACGATCGCCTCTTGCCGATCAATTTCGCGTTCATCGAAACTTTCAAGCGCATCTCTATACTGGTTCATGCCTGGAAGCATGCCCATAATCTTTTTCATCGAACCCATCTTGCGCATTTGATTAAGCTGAGTGAGGAAATCATCAAGGGTAAAAGAGCCGCCAGCCATCTTTGCTGCTAAATCTTCTGCTTCCTGCTCACTCCATGTGCGCTCTGCTTGCTCAATGAGAGTGAGCACATCGCCCATATCCAAAATGCGCGATGCCATGCGATCTGCATGGAAACGCTCAAATGCATCGAGCTTTTCCCCAGTAGACGCAAAGAGAACTGGCTGCCCCGTGACGCCGCGCACTGAGAGTGCCGCACCACCACGCGCATCACCGTCAAGCTTAGAAAGTACAACGCCTGTGAAACCTACCCCGTCACGGAAAGCAATCGACGTATTCACGGCATCTTGACCGATCATGGCATCGAGCACAAAAAGAATTTCGTTGGGTGTGACGGCATCACGAATATCGCGCGCCTGCTGCATCATTTCTTCATCGACGCCAAGGCGACCAGCAGTATCAACCACCACCACGTCGAAGCCGTTGTTGAGAGCATACGCAATACTCGATTGAGCAACGCTCACGGGATCGCCCACGCCATTTCCTGGCTCGGGCGCCCACACATCAACACCTGCCTGCTTGCCAACCACCTGAAGCTGATTGACGGCGTTAGGACGCTGCAGGTCGGCTGCTACCAATAGCGGCTCATGCCCTTGCTCACGCAACCAACGCCCGAGCTTTCCAGCAAGAGTTGTTTTACCAGCACCCTGCAAGCCTGCAAGCATAATCACCGTTGGACCTTCGCCTGGGCGCGCCCAATTCAGATCGCGGCTCTCCCCGCCAAGAATAGCAATAAGCTCATCATTGACGATTTTTACCACTTGCTGCGCAGGGTTGAGCGCTTGGTTCACAACTGCACCCACAGCTTTTTCACGCACACTCGCCGTAAACTCACGCACAACGGGAAGAGCTACGTCGGCATCAAGCAGCGCACGGCGAATATCTGAGATAACGTCTTCCACGTCACTTTCAGTGAGCCTGCCATGCTTGCGCAAATTGCGAAGTGAACTGGTAATGCGATCAGATAACGAATTGAACATACCGCTAGTTTACTTTCTCTTTCTGATTCTGGAATCTATCTCGGCAAGGATTGCAGATAACTGCGTATTGCATAGCTGTGAGCACAGCTATGTTTACTTACTAGCTTAGGAGTGAATCGACAAAGCCTTCGGGGTCAAACGGAGCCAAATCATCCGCTCCTTCACCTAATCCCACAAATTTTACAGGTACGCCAATTTCGCGTTGCACAGAAATCACAATCCCGCCTTTTGCAGTGCCATCAAGTTTCGTGAGCACAATACCCGTCAAACCAGTGACCTGGGCAAAAACTTTTGCCTGCTGCATTCCGTTTTGACCAGTCGTAGCATCTAACACCAGCAAGATTTCACGCACGGGAGCCTGCTTTTCCATCACTCTCTTGATCTTTCCTAGTTCGTCCATCAAACCAGCTTTGTTTTGCAAACGCCCAGCAGTATCGACAATCACAACATCAGTATTGCTTTCAGCCGCTACTTTGACAGCTTCGAAAGCTACCGATGCAGGATCGGCACCTTCTTTTTCAGAGCGAACGACAGGCACACCAACGCGCTCTGCCCACGTTTCGAGTTGATCGGCTGCAGCTGCACGGAATGTATCTGCCGCTCCGAGCACTACACTGCGATTTTCAGCGACGAGTAAGCGAGCAAGTTTTCCAGCAGTTGTAGTCTTACCCGTACCGTTCACACCCACCATCAAAATTGACGCTGGGCTAGTAGCTGGCGAATTACCCTCGGCTTGTACATTGAGGCTACGATCCATTTCAGGATTGACGAGTTTCAACAGTTCTGCGCGTAATACTTGACGCACACTCGCAAGATCAGACGTTCCTAAAATTTTCACTTCACGTTTCAGCGTCTGCATAAGTTCGGTGGTGGAATCCATGCCAACATCTGAAATCAGGAGGGTTTCTTCTAACTCTTCCCAGTCTGACGGAGAAAGATCTCCACGTGAGAGAATGTTGAGCAAAGCACTGCCAAGCCCGCCTGATTTTGCCAAACGTGCACGTAAGCGTTGCATACGGCTCGGCACTGATTCCGGCGTTTCTTGCGAACTCTTACCCGCAGCATCGGGGACATCGCTATATTCGACCGCAGAAACATCAAGAGGCGCTGTAATATCCGAATCAACAGCATCGGGTGCCGTCGAAGGAGAAACAGGAAGCTGCGGGCGCCGGAAATGGCGTATAGCAAAAACAACGCCTACGCATATTGCAGCTAGAACGAAAACACCTGCGCAAATACAAGCTATAAGAATCGCATTCATATTTCTTATTTTCTCCTAGAGCATTCGCTCACGCCAAATATTCGCTCACACCAAATACATGAGTGTATTTACGCTGAGAAAGATAAGCTCACGAATACAATGCACACCTTCACATAGACTATGCTTTACGGCGCAGCAAAACGTGCTGGAAAGAATCTGCCACTGGGCGAAGAGCAGTATTAACGTCACCCATACTCACATAACCACTGCCGTCTGCTTCATCAAATGATGAAAATACATCTTTTACGCGGGTATCTTGCACATCGATCTTGAAACTGTCTAATTCGAGTTCGCCTTCACGCCATGCGTGTACAGAATCTTTTATCCATTGCCCAGTCTCATCAACGGATCGACCGCTATTCATGAAAAGCGCTACGCTAGCAGCCACAACGAATATAAGAAAAGGAATCAACACAATATCTATTAAAGCTCATGCTTCCTCTTGAATAATAGCTCAAACACTAACGTTATGTTGCAAATTTATTACTGTCTATTACATTTATATAACTTTGCAAAGCAAAGTAACACTCATCTAAAAGCGCTATTTTTCAAAGAAAACTGGTGCCTTACGTCACTAAAAAGGCTATGCGCCACAGCACAGATTTAGCGAGCACTGTACCAACGCCATCATGACAGAACTATCAGCTAGACATCGACAACATCAGCCATACGTTGAGAAAGCACACTCGTCACACCACGCTCACGCATCGCCACACCATAGAGCGCATCTGCTTTCTCCATCGTGCGTTTTTGGTGTGTAATCACGAGCAACTGAGAATTCTCGCGAAGCTGCTCGAAAAGTTCCAGCAAACGCGAAAGATTCACGTCGTCAAGAGCAGCCTCAACCTCATCCATCACATAAAACGGACTCGGGCGAGCCATAAAAATAGCAATCAAAAATGCGATAGCCGTCAAAGAACGTTCGCCACCTGAAAGCAAGGATAAACGCTTCACACGCTTGCCTGGCGGACGCGCTTCAATATCAACCCCTGTTGTAAGCATATGCTCAGGATCCGTGAGTATAAGATGCCCTTCACCTCCAGGGAACAGAACAGCAAAAACCTCTGTAAATTTACTGGCAACATCCGCCATCGCCGATGCCATTACATCTTCTACTTTCCCATCGATATCACGAATCATCTTAAGAAGATCTTCACGAGAGCGCCGCAGATCCTGAAGCTGCTCCATGAGGTAACGCTGCCGTTCCCCTAACGCTGCATGCTCCTCAAGCGCGAGCGGATTGATTTTCCCGAGCTTCGCCAAATCTCGCTCTGCTTTAGCAAGGCGCTTTTCCTGCTCAGCACGCACAAAAGGAACTGTTTTAACCCCCTGCAGCACACCAGCAGAATCTGATAGTGCTCGTACGCCAGTATTACCATTACTATCAGTGCCCAGCGCGCTACCCTTATCTTCTATATCAGCACTTTCTTGTGCCAACTGCTCAGGAGTAAACATTGGCACAGGTAAATGCGGACCAAACTCATCCACAAGCGTCTGCGCTGGCACACCTGCTATTTCCAGAGCACGCGCCTCAAGCTGCTCGTATTTTAATTTTTGCTCTGCTAATGCCAATTCACGCTGATGCCCAGCGTCTTCCAACTCACGCTCATCACTTCGTGCATCATCCAAATGACGGCGAGCAGCACTAAGCTCAGCGCTGCGTTGCGCTCCTGCAGCTTCTGCCTCACGCCGCTCCGATGCAATAAAATCAGCCCGCACTCGTGCAATATCTAAGGCACGCTGAGCTTTTTGCATGACGCCGTGCGCTGCTGCAGCTGCTTGAGCACGGCGAACAGCTGCCCGCTCCTCCTGCTGAATGCGTTCTTCAACCTGCCTCGCAGTCCACTCCAATTGTTCAGCTCTCCCTTGTACTGCACGCAATCGTTCCTCAGTGGTTCGCAGAGCTAAGCGCGCTTCAGTCTCGGCTGTGCGTGCGGAAATCGTCGATGCATGCGCACGATCGCGCTCCTGCGAGAGTTCATGCGCTCGGCGAGCCAAATCTTCAGGTTCGGCCGCGAGCTCAAGCTGCTGAGCTCCAAGATCTTCCACATCTTTGCGGCGCGTAGCTATTTCGACATCAATATCAGCCAGACGCCGCTCGTCTCTTTCAACTTCAGCTTTAGCCGAATCGAGACTTTGGCGTAACACCCCCAGCTGGGCGGTGACGGCAGCGAGCTGAGAATCCCGAGCATTGAGTTCAGCAGATAGACGCTTATATTCGCCATCTGCTTCTGCTAAAGATTGCTCTGCTTGTTCGAGTTTTTTTCGAGCTTTCTCTTGATTAAGCACAGCTTCTTGAGCTTGTGCCACAGCATCGTCATACATAGCTTGCCGAGAAAGCACAGCTCCTGCTTGCACTTCCCCGCCCCATGCGCGATGAGCTGTGAGCACATCACCGGCAAGAGTTGCAACGCGCGGCGCACCTGCCTCAAGAAGCGTTTTTGCCGTCACAAGATCGACGACCAGCACCGTGCCTGCCACGAGTTCATAAACTGCCTGCACTGCAGCTAATGAACCTCTCACAACACTGCTTGCCAACACTGCTTCACTCGCAGAAAAACCGCAGGATTCGAGCGCAGCACCAGCGCGCGCTTCACGTTCATCGTCACTTAGCACATCTTTGCCGCTACCGCTAGGACTGCCAATAATAAGCTCCACATGCCCAGCACCAGCTTCTCTCGCCGCACGTAAAGTATCAACAGCACACTCTATATCGGTGACGACAGCACCCTCGGCGCTCCCTGCCAACGCAGCTTCAATGCCCGCTTCCCAGCCAGAGGTGATCCGCAAAGCATCTCGCACCAACCCACTCACACCAGTACGGTGCTCATCTATCACCCACGCAGTTGCATCTTCCGGAACTAAAGAAAGAGCGAGTGTATCTGCTTTGGTCTGCCACTGCACTGCATCAGCTTGAGCACGAGCGAGCTGCGCACGCGCAGTTTCGAGCACTTCTTTTGCCGCTTGTAGCTCTCGGGCTGCTTCCTCATGGGCAATCGATAATGTATCGTCACCCGTCGTATGTGCCACGGCATCTTGTTCCAGCGCGGCGACCTCTTTTGCTGCACTGACAGCACGCTCATTCGCATCAGCTCTCGCAGCATCGACTCTTTTGCGCTCAGAAGTAAGAGCTTCAAGGCGTGAGCGCGCTGCCGTTATCTGACCTGCCAAACGCGCAGTATTTTCACGGCGATCTGCGAGAGTTCTATTGACCCCCGCTAAACGCGTATCAATCTCCGTTTCTGTTTTATCAGCAGCTTCGCGATCCATAATCTTTTGCTTAAGCACTTGCTCGGCCTGTGCTACTTGAGCTGCAAGATCATTTTCCTCCTGTTGAGCACGCTGCGCACGTTCACGAATACTCTCAGGGCTCTCTCCCCTGTGCACAGTGGGAGCCTGGGCTGAAAGAGAACGTTCACGCTCTGCCGCTAAATCCGCCAGGGAACGGAAACGCTCAATCAGCGAGCTTAACCGTTGATAACGTTCGGCCAATTGCGCTAGATAAGGGCTGTGCCGATCAGCCTCCTGCTGAAGATTTTCTACGCTCTCTCTCAGCTCTCTCACTTTCTCCCGAATAGCAGCTCGCTGCTCAGCCAGCTTTGCATCATCAACGCTCTGCGCTTGAAGACGAGCTTGAGCTTGCGCTAAATCGTCTGCCAAGAGCCGAGCGCGCGCATCAAATACGTCTCGCTGAATTACTTGAGCTCTACGCGCTGTTGCCGCTTGCCGAGCAAGCGGACCGAGCTGCCTGCGCAATTCTCCTGCGAGATCTTCAATTCGAGTGAGATTGCCCTGCATAGAATCGAGTTTGCGTAAGGCTTTTTCTTTACGGCGACGATGCTTGAGCACGCCTGCAGCTTCTTCGATAAAAGAACGGCGCTCATCAGGATTAGCAGTGAGCACTTCATCGAGCTTTCCCTGCCCGATAATCACATGCATTTCCTTACCCATGCCGGTATCGGATAGCAATTCTTGGATATCTAGAAGTCGGCACGCCGTACCGTTAATTGCATATTCTGAACCACCCGAGCGAAAAAGAGTACGAGAAATCGTTACTTCTGAAAAATCAATCGGGAGTTCCCCATCTGTGTTATCAATGGTGAGACTTACTTCTGCGCGCCCTAACGCTGGGCGAGAGGCAGTGCCAGCGAAGATAACGTCTGCCATATTTCCGCCACGCAAATTTTTTGCACCTTGCTCACCCATCACCCAAGTAAGGGCATCAACCACGTTTGATTTGCCAGATCCATTTGGCCCTACCACACAGTTAATACCCGGTTCAAAGCGCAGCGTTGTGGACGTTGCAAAGCTCTTAAAGCCACGAAGAGTGAGGGTTTTCAAATACACGATTTCAGTTTATGCCAAGAACTAGCTACGACGCGAACAAGCAGCATTCACTGTCATCGTGTTTTATTCGCCAGCTGATTTATTCACTAGCTCATCCATGAAGACCCTACACATCAGCAGTATGCTTATACGAAAAATTTTTCACAAACGATTTTATTCTCACAGCTTATTTACCCATGATCCGATTAGCCGCGATCTGAAGGTTCTCGCAGAAATTCGTATTCAAAGCTGTGATCTTGAGCAGCAATCACAGCTAAACGATCAATATCTTTGAGTACTTCATCAACGATCATCGGATTCATTCCTCGCTTCTGGCGGATTTTCAGCAGCTCGTTTTGAGCCGCTTGCAAAGCTTTTCTCCGCACTACCTTCACGCGAGTACGCACTTCATTCACCTGAGTTTTGCGCTCTTGCGGGTTAGAACTCAGTATTCCAGTGTATGCAAGCTGCTGCTCCAGCCAGTGTTGCACAGCAGCGCTCGTATCTGGATCCAGCTCGTCGTAATGTTCCTGCAATACTTTTGCCGCAGCGTCACGCGCATGTTTGACCACAACTGCACGCATTCTCTCACTACGCTGCTCCGCCTGTGCCTCCACAGAAAGAATTTTCATCAACGAAGGCAACAACAGCCCCGGAATCATCATCGTCATAAACAAAACAGTTAGAGCAATAACGGCAAGTTCCTGGCGCGCAGGAAAGTTATAAGGAACCGACAATACGAGAGCGAGTGTGACGAGCCCGCGCATCCCACTCCAGGTCATCAAAAACACTTCTTTGAAACAGAGAGGAGCAACATTGGTACGACCTCGTTTACGGTTGATAAACGAGACAAGATCAAGCATCACAAAACGCACAAAAACTGCAACAACCGAGAGCACAATGCCAACGAACACAGATTTCCACAGATCATTGCCAACTTTTTCGATAGCTTCGCTTACGGTAAGCCCGATCATGCCAAACGCCACACCCGTAAAAAGCACATCAACAGTATTCCAAAAAGACATACTTGCCAAACGATCTTCAGCCTCAATCGAAGCTCGTGAATTCATCTCGATACCCGCAACCACCACAGCGATAACACCTGAAGCATGGATTTCTTCAGAGAAAATATAGGCTGCAAACGGCACAAGCCAGAAGAGCACATTTCGCGCAGAGACGTCGTTCACTCTATCCACAATCCATGCCGCGCCGCGAGCAATCGCAAGCCCGAGCACAACTGCAGCAACTGCAGCATAAGCAAAATCACTGATAGCTACCCACGCCGTCACGCGCTCGTGAGTATTGACAACATTGAGAGCAAGATGGAATGCCACAATCGAGGCAGCGTCGTTAAAAAGCCCTTCGGTCTGCAGGGTGCTGAGAATACGGCGAGGAATACCTGCAGGCTCTGCAACTGATTCAACCGCCACAGGATCTGGCGGAGCAATTGCCGCACCAATCACTATTGCTGCTGCGAACCCCACAGCTGGAATCAGCAGATACGCCACAATCCCTACAGCAAACATCGTAACTACAACCAACACCACAGAGAGCATCAAAATCGTGATCCACTGCTCACGTATTACTCCCCACGATGTGCGGCGTGCAAGAGTCCATAAAAGAGGCGGAAGAAAAATAGGAAGAATCAGATCTGCTGGAACGACGATACCTGGCGTGCCAGGAATAAAAACAAAAATCGTGACGACAAGAGTCGTCAGAGCAGGCCACGGCAATCCCGTTTTCTCACCCACAATCACGGTTCCCACCGTCACGAAAACAAGAAAGAGAAGAAGGAGTAGTACAGCCACATTACCCCCTTCTTCTCTCCCCTAAAGCTAGTCTGATTCTAACAAGTGAGACAGAAGGAGCCCTATTTTGTTCGCAGATTAAGAAATTTACCTACAATTCGCAGGGCGCAGCCAAAAGATTTGCTGTATCTGAAGATGCTCAACATATCCCAGCAAAGCCCGATTCATCACGCTGCAGTGCAATTATCATACGATCGATCAGCATACAATCGATCATCATACGAGCATTCACCAGCAATGGCGCAGCATCTCCTCAAGCTCTAAAACTTGCTCATCACAGAAATCTCGCGAATCCGAATGGACAATGGATATCGTCTAAATAAGAGCAAGCACATCAGAATCAACTAAAGCACAAACCGCCTCACGCGCTTCCTCGGCATTTTCTGCCGCGAGAGCTGCTTGAGCAATTGCTCCACACTCCATAAATGTGGTACGTGACAGAGCAAAACGAACTGCAGCAACTTTAGATGGCGCCATTGAAAGCGAACCGACGCCTAAGCCCACAAGAACGAGAGCCATCAGCGGATCACCAGCAGCTTCACCGCATACCCCGATATATTTTCCGTTCTCATGCGCCCCTTTGCAGGCCGCTTTCATTACGTCTAGCACGGCACCATGCCAATAGGAATTCAAATCTGCCAGCTCTGGATTCAAACGATCCGCTGCCATCACGTATTGGGTGAGATCATTGGTGCCCATCGACGCAAAATCAGCGTACTTCATTATCTGCTGCGCACGAATCGCCGCCGCAGGCACTTCAATCATCACACCCACTTTTTTCAGACCGAAACTGCGCGCTTTATCTACAAACCAACGAGTCTCGTGCACAGTACTCACCATCGGAGCCATCACCCATAAATCACCGCTCGTTGCTTTCTGCGCAGCAGCAAGAGCCTCGAGCTGCGTATCGATCAGCTCTTCACGATTCATCGCTAAGCGCAAACCTCGCTGACCAAGGGCAGGATTTTCTTCTTCATCTTGGTTGGCAAAAGCGAGCGGTTTGTCAGCGCCTGCATCGAGTGTACGAACAACTACTCGCCGATCTCCAAATGCCTGAAGTACAGCCGTATACGTTGCTACTTGCTCTTCAAAAGTCGGCGCCTGCGAACGATCGAGGAATAAAAACTCTGAGCGGAATAAGCCTGAGCCTTCTACTCCTTTCTTACTGGCAGCAATTGCATCTGGCACAGTTCCGATATTGGCCAACAGTTTTACTGGGTAGCCGTCTTTGGTGGCTCCTTGCCCAGAAGAGTTTTTGAGAATTTCTGCACGAATACGAGCTTTTTGATCGAGTTGATCGCGAACACTTTGGCTTGGGGATATCCATACTTTGCCAGAATTTCCATCTAAACCCACAAGGGTGCCATGAGGAATATCCGTCACTCCCTTAGCTCCGACAATAGCAGCAATTCCCAACTGAGCTGCCAAAATAGCAGTATGCGAAGTTGCTCCACCTTCGGAGGTAACGATGCCGCGCACAAGTTCAGGTTGAAGATTCGCTGTCTGAGCTGGGGAAAGATCACGCGCAATCAAAACGCTCGGCTCACTCAGCTCAGGTATTCCAGGAGCAGGCAAGCCACGCAGATGAGCAATAATACGATCCCCGATATCGTTGAGATCTGCAGCGCGCTCCGACATATATCCTCCGAGCGAAGAAAGCTGCTGAGCATACTCATCAACAGCATTGCGCACAGCGTGAGTAATTCCACTGCCAGTTTCCAGCTTCTTCGTAATTGATTTACGCAATCCGCGATCTTTGGCAAGAGATGCTTGAGCGAGCAAAATCTCAGAAATTGCACCATCTGCAGCTGCCGCTTGCACAGAAAATGCCATGCTCACAGCTGCCATTGCTTTTTTAACCCGATCCAGATCTACCGCTGGATCAGCAGATGCGCTCTCATTCGGATCTACATCAATAGAATTAACTACCAGCACAGCAGGGCCATATACCGAACCTGCTGAAACTCCCAACCCTTGAATCTCAACCTGATCCATGTGTGCGCCTTAAGCTTCCTGATTTTCAGAAACGATTTTTGCCAGCGCATCAAGAATATCGCCAGCAGAATCGTCATCAGCGGAAAGAGTGACCTCATCGCCAAACTCTGCACCGAGCGTCATCACTTCCAAGAGGCTCGCCGCATCGGCAGATTCCTCACCTTTTGTGATTGTAATATCAATATCATATTCACCTGCTGCGTTAGCAAATATCGCTGCAGGACGAGCATGAAGCCCATTTGGAGAACCAACTGTAACAGTACGCGAAATCATCCTAAACTCCTTCGTATAGTCCAAACTTTTATTTATTCACAATACATATCGATACAAAATAATATGCCAATGGGGCGGCGCGGGCACATATCCACACACCACCCCATTGCATAGCTGCTTTTCAAGCAAGCGTGACGACGGCAGCTGGCTTTTTCCCAGCAGTACCCTCATTCACTTTGAGGCTAGCCACCTGCTTCTTCTTTGTGAACACTACAATTGTGATTGGGCTCAGCTCAGCACCGCGCACAACGTTGAGATCAACCTCAACAATCGGCGTACCGGCTTTTACCTCACCACTTTCAGTGAGCACTGTGAAGCCTTGACCTTTGAGATCTACCGTCTCAATTCCAATATGTACGAGTACTTCGAGCCCGTCTTGCGCTTTCATCGTGAAAGCATGACCGGTTTTAAATACTTTGACGAGATCACCATCAGCCGGAGCAACGACAGTGAGCATATGCGCATCATTTTCTGGCACAATAGCGTAACCGTCACCAAGCATTTTTCCTGAAAACATCGGATCAGGAACCTCGGTAACCGGCACAACTGCGCCAGGAATCGGAGCGATAAATTCTACCTTAGACTTGCCGAAATTAAACATCACTCAGCCTGTTCACCGTTAAGAACAACGCCTGCAGTCTCAAGCTCAGCTGCGGCCGCATCGTAAACGAACTGTACGTTCGGACCGATCACAACCTGTACATTGTTTGCTGCTGGACGAATCAAACCAGGCACACCAGCTGCTTTGATTGCGCTTTCTTTCACAAGCGAATCATCCTTGACTGTGACGCGCAAACGAGTTGCGCAGTAATCGAGCACAGAGATGTTTCCTTTGCCACCCAAACCCTCGATAATCGTACGAGCTTTATCAGCATCGGAGGCAGAAACCGCCATGGCAGAATCAGCGCTCTCATCGTCATCATCTTCACGACCAGGAGTCTTAAGATCGAACTTCTTAATCATAAAGTAGAAGATTACGAAATAGAGAGCGAAGAAGACAAGCCCCTGCAGAAGGAGCATGTACCACTGGTTTGCAACAGGGTTTTGCGTAGAAAGTACCATATCGACCAAACCTGCGGAGAAGCCGAAGCCTGCAGTCCAGTGCATCGCTGCAGCAATTGCCACGGAAATACCGGTGAGCAATGCGTGTACAGCATAGAGAGCCGGAGCAAGGAACATGAAGGCAAATTCGAGCGGCTCAGTGACGCCGGTGAAGAACGAAGCCAGAGCACCTGCAAACATGAGAGATGCCGTTGCCTTCTTCTTCGAACTCTTAGCGGTGAGGTACATAGCCAGAGCAGCACCGGGCAAACCAAACATCATCACAGGGAAGAAGCCGCCCTGATACATACCGACGTAACCGACAACATCGCAGCTGTTTGTGGCAGCATTCCAGAAAGCGGAACCTAAGTAGTATGCGGTACCGTCGGCGAGGGTTACACCATTTGTGGAGCACTGGGCAGCGTCGGTAGCAAGCTTGGCAGCCTCGATAGTTTTAGCGCCGTTGAGGAAGTTATTGAGATCGTTGATACCTGCAATATCAAACCAGAAAATCTGGTTGAGAGCGTGGTGCAGACCGGATGGGATTAGCAGGCGGTTAGCAACACCGTAAATACCTGCACCCACGGCACCGAGTCCTGCAATCCAGTTGCCGAATGCGAAGAGAATCGAGTATACAAGCGGCCATACAAAGAAGAGGATAGCGGCGAGAACGATCGAGAAAAGTGACGTCAGAATCGGAACCAAGCGACGACCGGAGAAGAATGCCAAGAAATCCGGGAGCTTCGTGGTAGAGAAGCGGTTGTAGGTCCATGCGGCGAGCACACCGACGAGAATACCGATGAGTACGTTCTTATCGTTGATGGCACCCCAGCCGGATGCTGCCCAGTTCTCCGGGTAAATCCAGTTGCCTTCGGGATCTTTTTCCAGACCCTTGATGACCTCGATTGTGCCCACCATAAGGAGAGTTTTAACAGTGCCATAACCAATCCAGCCTGAAAGTGCAGCAGCGCCATTGCTCTGCTTTGCCAGACCGAATGAGATAGCGATAGCGAAAAGCCAGCCAAGGTTATCGAGAATAACGCCGCCAGCTTTAATTAAAACGAGGGCAACTACGTTGTTTGCCCCCCAGCCCGTTGGATCAATCCAATAGCCGATACCCATGAGGATAGCTGCTACGGGCATCACAGCAACGGCACCCATCAACGCCTTACCAAGACGCTGGAGGTTACCAAAAACCTTTCCACCCATTGTGAAATTCCTTTCAATCACAAAAGTAAATATGGAGACATATACTCGCATAAGCGCGCAGTACAGTCCGCTTTTACCTTAATACGAACAAGAGAAAACTAAGAGGGTATAAGGTCAGTTCTTACGTAAAAGAGCATTTTTCGCAAAAAGACTGAGTAAAACAAGCGTATTCCAATCAATAAAGTGAGTAAATTTACAAAATTTCGCTCACAGCTTTATTGTAAAATGTGATTGGCGTCTATTTATTCACTAGCAGCATCTACAGTATGCGCACTGAGCAGCTCACGTGCCTGCGCAGCAAGCATAATTGACCCCAACACCGTCACCGAAGCAGGCGTAAGGGAGTCAGAATCTAGACTCTCCGCCAGATCGGCAGCAGATGCAAGAGCCATCCCAAGATCTGGCTCGACGATAATGCGATCCTCACCAAATACACTGCACGCAAGCTCAGCAAGATCATCAATGTCTGCAGCGCGCTCCCCTAGCATTTGCGTAATAACGACAGCGGCAAATGCTGGCTCCATAACACCAAGCACACCCTCGGCGTCTTTATCCCCCATCATTGAAAACACAGCCACACGAGGACCAGGAAAAGCCTCATTTAACGCTTCAACAGTAGCAGCAGCGCCATGAGGATTATGAGCAGCATCTACAATAATCACAGGCGAGCCTTTAACTACTTCCATACGCCCAGGGCTGCGCACAGTCATTAGCGCATGTTCAGCCACATCGTTACTCACCGAACGACCATAGAAAAACGCCTCTACCGCCGTGAGGGCAACTGCCGCATTCAAACTCTGATAGCTGCCAAGCATCGCAAGAGGCACATCTTCATAGAAGTGTGACGGAGTGCGCACGCTCACCATCTGCCCACCCACAGCAGACTCTCGGCTCACAGTTTCAAAATCTTCACCGTAGCAGAAAAGCTTCGCCTCCTGCTTAGCTATACGCGCATCAATCAGCGCCCGCACACTCGGCTTTTGCTCTGCCGAAACCAGTATTTTTCCGCGTTTGAGAATCCCCAGCTTTTCAGCGGCAATTTCTTCCACGGTATTTCCCAGCCACTTTTGATGATCGAGATCCACAGGCATCAATACGGCCACGTCTGCATCAATCACGTTCGTTGCATCCCACGTGCCGCCCATACCGACTTCCACCACAGCCACATCGATTGGCGCCATCGCAAAAGCCGAATACGCCATCACTGTGAATACCTCAAAGAAGCTCATGCGAGGCCCGCCTTCAGCAAGAGAACGCTGATCTACAAGCTCGATAAACGGCTCAATCTCCTCCCACGTCTCAATAAAATCGGCACGAGAAATAGCTCTACCGTCAATCGCTATACGCTCACGCACAGTATTCAAATGCGGCGAGGTAAAACGCCCAGTTCGAAGCCCCTGCTCGCGCAGCAGCGCTTCGATCATACGCGCTGTACTCGTCTTGCCGTTCGTCCCCGTGATATGAATACTGCGATAAGTATTGTGAGGATTTCCCAGCAAATCCAGTGCAAGCTGCACGCGATCTAGCGAAGGCTGGACCTTGTGCTCGGGCGCACGCTGAATAATCTGCTGATAGATCTCATCGACGCGAGCGTCAAGAGCAGCGTCATTGGCAAGCTGGGTAGCGGCATCAGGAAGAGCCTTCACATCATCAACGATACTCGGATCAGGCCCAGCCATCAGCCCGCTTGTGAGGAAAGCCGCAAGCGCCTCATCGTAATCCTCAACCCCTCCCGCTGAAACATCTTCATCGAGAGCTTCGAGAATCACTCGCGCATCTTGCGGATCCATATCCGCCGGAATGTGCTTATCTTCTGCCATTGCCGCTGCTCCTACACTCGTTCGTTACTTCACAGACTAAATCATTTCACAGGCTGCACCGCAACCGTAATGCCATCTGCACCGCCAGCTACATCTGATTCCACCGTGAGCGTCTCAGAAACGATCATCTCCAAGTTTGCTTGCACAGCAGCAAGCTTTTCGCTCGGCACACGCAAAGTGAGTTTAATCCGATCTGCGATATTCAAATCGTCAGCCTTACGCTGATCCTGGATCGCACGAATGACGTCGCGCGCATACCCCTCAGCCTCTAGCTCAGCAGTAAGCACAGTATCGAGCACGACGAATACGCCATCATCGAGCACCGCAGCTACAGAACCTTCCTCAGCCTCTACAGCAGTCGTCAAAGTGAACTGACTCTCCGTGAGAGTGACGCCGTCACCTACGTGCATGAGCACGGCACCATCTGCGTCAAACTCCCAATCCCCCTCACGTGCTGCTTTAAATAATGCAGATGTGAGTTTGCGCTGGCTCGGATCAAGCTCGCGCGGAAGCACAGCCAAATTATGAGAAACTTTCAGCCCAGACTCTTCAGCGCGAATCACCTCAACCGCTTTTACATTTACTTCAGAAGCGATGAGCTGAGCAAACGGTGCAAGATCCTTATCCGTCACTACAGTGAGTTTTGCGAGCGGTAGACGCACACGCAACTTTTCAGCTTTGCGCAGAGCATGAGCACTAGAAACCACTGCTCGAACTTCGTCCATCACTGAAACGAGATCTTCATATGCAACAGCCTCAGGGAACTCTGGCCAATCCGTTAAATGCACAGAGCGACCGCCCGTCATACCACGCCACATTTCCTCTGAAAGGAGCGGCAGCAGCGGAGCAACCACACGCATAAGAGCTTCGAGAGCTGTATAGAGCGTATCGAAAGCTCGCTCGTCTTCGTTCCAGAAGCGGTCACGGCTCGTACGCACATACCAGTTAGTGAGCAAATCAAGGAAATCTCGAATAGCGGCAGCGGCACTAGGAATATCGAGCCCTTCAAAATCTGCCTTAACCTGATCAGCAAGTTTCTTTGTGCGCGCAAGTAAGTAGCGATCCATCACGTCAAGCTTGTCCACAACAGATGAATCTGCCAGATCGAGAGGTTGAGCTAGATAGCCTGCTCCCTTCTTACACGCGCCTGCATACAATGTGAAGAAATAGTAGGTATTCCACAGAGGCAAAATCACGTGACGCACTGCCTCGCGGATCCCCTCTTCTGCCACCACGAGATTTCCACCGCGCAACACAGGTGAACTCATAAGCATCCAACGCACAGCATCGGAGCCGTATGTATTGTACATTTCCATCGGATCAGGATAGTTACGCAGACTCTTTGAAGCTTTGCGTCCGTCGTTTCCAAGCACAATACCGTGCGAAATACACGAAAGGAACGCTGGCTTATCAAAAAGACCTGTAGCAAGCGCATGCATCACGTAGAACCAGCCGCGCGTCTGCCCGATATACTCCACAATAAAATCGCCTGGATAGTGCGATTCGAACCAATCACGATTATTAAAAGGATAATGCTTTTGCGAATATGGCATCGAGCCTGAATCAAACCACACATCAAGGATATCCGTGACGCGGCGCATCGTACTTTGCCCTGTCGGATCGTCGGGATTCGGACGAGTAAGCTCGTCAATAAAAGGACGATGCAGATCAGGTTCGCCGTCACGCCCACGCGGAAGCCGCCCAAAATCACGCTCAAGCTCTTCAAAAGAACCGTACACATCGACGCGCGGATATTCAGGGTTGTCACTCTTCCACACAGGAATAGGGGTGCCCCAGTAGCGGTTGCGAGAAATTGACCAGTCGCGAGCATTGGCAAGCCAGTTGCCGAAAATACCATCTTTAATGTGCTCTGGTTGCCATGTAATCTGCTGATTAAGCTCCACCATGCGATCCCTAAATGCCGTGACTTTCACGAACCACGAAGTCACAGGCTTATAGATCAGTGGATTGCGACAGCGCCAGCAGTGCGGATAGCTGTGCACGTAGCTCTTTTCCTGCACAAGCACAGCGCGATTTTCAGCAGCAATACGAGCAAGCGGCCCTGTACCATCTCGCAAATCGTTAATAATTGGACGATTCGCTTCAAACACCTGCATATCTGCGTAATCACTCACGGCAGAGAAAAATTTCGCTCCAGCATCAACCGTTTCAATGACCTTGATATCGGCATCGGCAAGTACGAACATATCGTCTTCACCATACGGTGCAATATGCACAAGCCCTGTACCATCTTCTGTGGTCACATAATCTGCCACGCGGATTTGCCAAGCATTAGCACCAGGAGCTGCAGCGTCACGGCTGTAGTACTCATAAATCGGGTGGAACATCTTACCGTGCAAGTCACGCCCTTTGAAACGACGCAGCACCTGCGGCTCCTCGCCCAGTTCCTTCGCATAGGTAGCGAGGCGAGCTTCACCAATCACCACGACTTCGCCGGCAACAGGCGAGCCTTCCATATCATCAGCAACTTTTACAGCAACGTAATCGATATCGGGCCCGACGGCCACAGCCAAGTTGGACGGAAGCGTCCACGGCGTCGTCGTCCAAATAAGAATCAATTCGGGCTTTCCAGTTGGAGATTCTTCGCCGAGCAACGATTCTTCCAGACGCATACCTACTGTGACAGTTTGGTCTTGACGATCCTGATAAATATCGTCATCCATTTTGAGCTCATGGTTGGATAGCGGTGTCTGATCATGCCAGCAATACGGGAGCACGCGGTAGCCTTCGTAGACGAGCCCTTTATCGTAGAGAGTCTTAAAACTCCAGATTACTGATTCCATGTAGCTCGGCTGATACGTGCGGTAACCGTGATCGAAATCAACCCAGCGGGCTTGACGGCGCACATACTGCTTCCACTCGTCGGCATAGGTCATCACGGAACTCTTACAGGCATCGTTGAATGCCTCAATACCGTATTTTCCCTCAATTTCGCTCTTATCCGTGATCCCGAGAATGCGCTCAGCTTCGAGCTCCGCCGGCAAACCATGTGTATCCCAACCAAATACTCGATCTACCCGATGCCCAAGCTGAGTTTGAAAGCGAGCAACAAGATCTTTCACATAGCCCGTAAGTAAGTGCCCATAATGTGGCAGCCCATTGGCAAAAGGCGGACCATCGTAAAACACAAACTCACTTGAACCAGCTTCACGCTGATCAATAGATGCTTGGAACGTGCCGTCATGATCCCAAAAATCAAGAACTTCCTCTTCAAGCACAGGAAGATTAGGGGACGCCACCACGCCATTATCAGCGCGATGAAGTGGATAGCGGTTGTCGCTCATTAGGTATTTCTCCTCAGCCTCATCCATATGGACATCGTGGCGAGGACGACGATTGCACCTGCTTGCACCTACTGTCGCACGAAAATTTGCAACAAGGCACATAGCCGCAAAAGCCGCGGTACCACCTCGCTTGCCGCCCACCGTCACGAACATCCATAGAGCATATTCGCTATGCGAGCAACCGCTTCGTTGAAGTTCTTACGGAACTCACTCGTTCGGGTCTACTGAGAATAGAGATACACTGCAGCGCAAGCACTGTGATGCAAGGAAAACAGCACTGCAAAAGCACTGTGCACCTTGCCGTATGCGCTCTATTCCGTTCTTCCGAAAGCTCCCCGGTGATTGCCGGATCAACGCCGATAAGAACTTTAGCTTATCGCAATATTCTGTGCGAGCACGTCTCAGATACGAAAAATCAAGCGTGATATTTCTTGCACCTTGCTAGACGCGCCATTAAAGCGCTGCTTACTCGAAAATAACAGAAAATAACAGTAAATAACGGCACTAGAGTACCAATAGCGCGAAAATAAGGTAAAGCACGATAGTGCGAAAATACATGATTCAAAAAAAGTTACACCATCTGCTTGCAGTGTTAGCACGCCAGGAATATCCCCATTCACGCATAATCGCATGTGGTATTGGCATATGATTCAAACTCGATAAGCGCTCTTTTGAGCTGTCGACCATACGCATAATCGCCATAATCCACACATTTACCAGCAGCTAATGCGCGTGCTCCTGCTGCTGGAATCACTCGGTGGCACGGCACCAGCAAGGGCACAGGGTTAATTGCGCACGCATGAGCTACAGCGCGCACTGCACGAGGGCGCCCAATACGCGCTGCAAGCTGGGAATACGTAATCAACTCGCCAGGATTCAAATTTAGTAGCGCTCGATAACACGCCATCTGCAGTTCAGTACCACGTATCATCGGCTCAAGAGCACAAAGCGCGCTAATATCTCCGCATTCCCATAAACGTATAGCTTTTAATATGCGCTGAGAAAATTCGGGAATGCACATATCTTCCGCAGGCTCCTGCTCGTTGCGAACCACAATTCCGCCTGGAGGATACCCAGTTTCAGGATCAAGATCCCATACATCGTCCTCGCCACCTTCAATTCCACACCACGAATACTGTGGGGGAGCTGTGTCGTATTCGAAAGATACATGCGCCACAGCATTATTATTCCCCTCGACAACGAGCACATAGCCACCAATCGAACCATCGCACGTTGCCAAAGGAATGCGCACGATCTGCATCGAATCTTCATCTATATGCCGTAAGCCTGCGCAGCCTTGCGTGACGCCTCCATCAATTTTCATGAAATCTTCTTCAAGCTGCATCATGCGCCCAGCAATCTCCATATATCACCGCCTACCCGACATCTCAGCGGCACATATTTCATATAAGCCCGCGCTCTTTGAGATACCAATACACGCCATCATCATCAGCACTGCGAGCCACAGCATCTGCGTGCGCTTTCACATCAGCTTTTGCATTGCCCATTGCCACTCCACATCCCACCTCGCAAAGCATCGATATATCGTTGTGACCATCACCAAAAGCAATAGCTTCACTCGCCTGTATGCCGTAATGCGCGAGCAGCGATCGCACGCCCACACCTTTACCAATATGAGAAGGGATCACATCTACAGCTCGATCCCACCACGCAACAACTTCTGCTTCAGGCACTCCCTCCACTAAGAGCGAATGCTCAGCAGGCGTAGCACCGACCGAAAATTGATAGACGTCATTGCTCTCAATCACAGCGTCGAGATCGTCAACGATATTGATCGGCTCTCCTGATATATCTAAGTACGCTCGCATATCGTCGTCAGCGCCGTTGGCAGCCAGATCATCAACAGTAGAAATAATCACTGGCCGACCAATTGCTTTAGCATTCTCTACAATCGCATAGACGGCATGGCGTGGAATTGGCTTAGAAAAGATCACCTCGCCCTCTGCCGTATAGCAGTACGAACCGTTAAAAGTGAGATACGCATCAAAATTCACGCCCTCGAAGGTAGGAACGATTGCTGGAGCGCGCCCAGTTGCCACCACAATTTTTACACCAGATGCTTGCAGAGCATTGAGAGCTTCTCGCGTTTTCTCAGTGATTTCACGGCGTCGAAATGGCAAAAGAGTGCCATCAACGTCAAAAAATGCGATACGAATATCTTCAATGCCGCTCATGGTTTTCCTCTCAGTTTGCAATTTATCTGCAATTTTCGCACGCACGTTCAAAACGCATTATTGCGCACATATTATTTATAATTTCCACTATGGCTATATCAGATAATGCTAACAAGCGGTTCCGTCAGAATAAAGAGGACGCTAGCGCTCTGCGCGCAGTCACAATTTTCCCGCTGATGATTTTCGTTGCAGGGATTCTTGGCTTCACTTTTCCACAAGCGGCTCTCCATATTACTCCTCACACCTCGATTCTCTTGGGTGTGATTATGTTTGGCATGGGTTTGACTCTCACACTCCCAGATTTCAAACTTGTTTTTTCTCACCCTCTTCCGATCCTTATTGGCGTTGCGGCGCAGTATCTGATTATGCCTAGCATTGCTATATTCGTTGTCTGGATTCTTCGCCTGCCTGCTGATATTGCTGTTGGGGTGATTCTCGTCGGCTGCGCTCCAGGCGGCACCGCTTCGAATGTGGTGAGCTATTTAGCAAAAGCTGATGTGGCGCTTTCTGTGACGATGACGTCCGTATCCACCTTGCTCGCTCCTGTCTTCACCCCTCTGCTCACGAGCTTCCTCGCTGGGCAGTATATCCCCGTAGACGGAGGAGCAATGGCTCTTTCTATTGTGAAGATGGTGCTGGTGCCCGTGGTGGGAGGTCTTCTCGTACGTTTGCTTATTCCTGTAACGATCGAAAAACTTTTGCCTATTATGCCGTGGGTGACGACGGTCGTTATTTCTATTGTGGTTGCGGGCGTAGTTGCCCCATCCCACACGGCTGTACTCACTGCAGGTCCCCTCGTCTTATCTGCAGTTATTTTGCACAACCTCATCGGTTTCGGGCTTGGCTATGGATGCGCCAAACTCTGCCGCTCCAGCGGGCGTGTTGCACGAACCGTGAGTATCGAAGTGGGTATGCAAAATTCTGGTATGGCTGCGACCCTTGCGACCACATACTTTTCTTCGATGCCGGCAGCGGCGCTCCCAGGCGGTATTTTCTCTATATGGCATAACCTTTCTGGCGCTGTGCTGGCTCTCATCTTCCGCCGCATGAGTGAACGAGAAAACGCCCGAAAAAATGCTTAAGCAAACTAATTGGTAGACTATCGAGACTCAGAGCTGCGTTTAGTTGTGGAATTATTTCGCCTCGAGGCGCACTTCCCCCCACTTCTCCCCTCGGGGCGCATTTCCGCATCCGCTCTCTCAGGCTCATCTTATAGCTCTGCAAAAAGTACAGCGACGCACAGTATGCACGTATTGCACATATTCTAGTAGTGATTCTAGTGGTGAGAAGATATTCTCTTCTCACCACATTCCCAATGAAATCTCACACCAACGCATTTGTTTAAGAGGCTCCAATGATCGGTTTTATCGGCGCAGGAAATATGGGCAGCGCGATTTTGCACGGCATTCTCGCAGCAAAAATCGCTTCCCCATCTGATATATATTTCTCTCGAACCAACGAGACAGCTGGAAGAGAGCTCGCACAAAAAACTGGTACGTCTTTTATCCGATCAAACCGAAAGCTTATCGAGGCAGTTGGATCTGGAATCGTCATTCTCGGCGTCAAACCAGCCGTCATGCCAAGCGTACTAAAAGAAATTCGGGAGCCTGCCGCCAAAGCTGGCACCACACTCGTCTCTCTCGCAGCAGGAACGACTCTCGATTCTATCACCTCATATCTTGATGCTGGCCAACCAGTTGTGCGAGCCATGCCAAACGTCTGCGCCCGCATCGGATTAGGGGTGACGGCGCTCTGCTCTCACCATGCTGTCTCTTCCACACAATTCGAAGAGGTTCGCGCGATCTTCAACGCCGTTGGCACTGCCATCGAGCTGGAAGAAAAAAAATTTTCTGCGTTCACAGCCATTGCAGGATCTTCGCCTGCCTGGACATTCCAATATATTGATTCTCTCGCACGAGGTGCTTTAGCAGCAGGAATGCACAAAGATGACGCATTGCGAGCAGCTGCTGGAGCAGTTTTGGGAGCTGCCCAGCTCGTCTTAGATTCGCTCGAAAGTGACATTCGCCCTCAAGCACTGATTGATACCGTCACCTCTCCTGGCGGCACCACGATCGCTGGGCTTATCGCAGCAGAAGAGGAAGGTTTCAGCCGTGCCACACTCGCCGCTGTCGCCGCCTGTATCGATCGAGATCAGGAAATCACTGACGCCTGAAGTACGCGCGCATTATCTCACATCAACAGATGCAAGCAGTGCCGTACGAATATGGGAGAATAGCAACATGACTATCGATAATTCCACATTGCGTGAAAGCGCTTTAGTTCCTGAAAAAGCAGCACTTGAAGGACTCGAAGCTCACTGGGCAAACCGCTGGGCTGACGACGATCTCTATGCATTCGATACCAACACAACTCGTGAGGCTGTGTATTCTATCGATACGCCGCCACCCACAGTGAGCGGTTCTTTGCACGTTGGGCACGTCTTCAGTTATACCCACACAGATGTGATTGCCCGCTACAAGCGTATGCAGGGCATGAATGTGTTTTATCCGATGGGCTGGGACGATAACGGCTTACCGACTGAGCGCCGTGTACAAAATTACTATGGTGTCCGTTGCGACCCATCACTGCCCTATGAACCAGATTTTGTACCACCTCATGATGGCGGAGATGGCAAAAGTATTAAATATGCAGATCAAAAGCCAATCAGCCGTCGTAATTTCATTGAATTGTGCTGGAAGCTCACAGCGGAAGACGAAAAACAGTTCGAGCATTTATGGCGCTATCTTGGGCTTTCTGTGGATTGGAAGCAAAATTATCAAACAATTGGCGCCAAAGCTCAAAAAGTCGCCCAAGCTGCTTTCATTAAAAATCTCGAACGCGGCGAAGCATACCAAAGCCAGGCTCCGGGTTTATGGGACGTCACATTCCAAACGGCAGTTGCCCAAGCCGAGCTGGAAGCGCGCGATTACCCTGGGCATTATCACGCGCTAGCTTTCCACTCATCATCAGGCGGTGAGGATATCGTCATCGAAACAACACGTCCTGAACTTCTTCCTGCTTGCTGCGCACTCATTGCGCACCCAGATGACGAGCGTTATCAGCACCTCTTTGGTCAAACCGTCACTTCTCCGATATTTAATGTGGAAATCCCTGTGCTTGCACATCCGAAAGCTGAGATGGATAAAGGCGCTGGCATTGCTATGTGCTGTACGTTCGGCGATGTGACGGACGTTGAGTGGTGGCGTGATTTGGAGCTTCCACTGCGCAATATCTTACGTAAAGACGGCCGACTTTTCGCTGAAACTCCGCAGTGGATTACCGATCCTGCTGGGCGAGATATGTATGCGCAGATGGGCGGCAAAACTACGTTCTCGGCGCGTAAAGCTCTCGTGGATGCACTCAAAGAAACGGGTGAGATGATTGGCTCTGAGCAGCCGACAATGCGTAAAACCAACTTCTTTGAAAAAGGAGATAAGCCGCTCGAAATTGTGATGAGCCGACAGTGGTATATCCGCAACGGCGGCACAGCTCACACCGAATCAAACGGAAAAGAACTACGCACTAATCTCGTCAATCGTGGGCACGAAATCGATTTCCATCCCGATTTTATGCGTGTCCGCTACGAAAACTGGGTACAGGGGCTCAACACCGATTGGCTCGTCTCTCGCCAGCGTTTCTTCGGAGTGCCACTTCCCGTCTGGTACAAAATTAACGCGAGCGGCGATGTGGATTATGATGCTGTTCTCACGCCAACACTCGATCAGCTCCCAGTAGACCCCACCACAGACTGCCCTCCAGGCTATGATGAAGCACAACGAGGGGTACCAGGTGGTTTCCAAGGCGAAGTTGATATTCTCGATACATGGGCTACCTCAAGCCTCACACCACAAATTGCGGGAGGCTGGCTTACCGATAGCGAACTTTTTGCGAATGTATATCCGATGGATGTGCGTCCGCAAGGGCAAGATATTATCCGTACGTGGCTCTTCTCAACGATGGTACGCGCTCATCTCGAATTCGCAGGAACTCCTTGGAAGCATGCTGCGATTTCTGGATGGATTCTCGATCCAGACCACAAGAAGATGAGCAAGAGCAAAGGTAATGTGGTGACGCCGATGGCTTTGCTGGAAAAGCACGGATCAGATGCTGTGCGCTACTGGGCTGCTTCCGCACGCCTCGGCACTGACGCCGCATTTGATGAGCAGCAGATGAAAATTGGGCGTCGTTTAGCGATGAAGTTACTCAACGCATCGAAATTTGCGATAGCTACCTCGGGTGAAAATGCACAATTAAACCTCGATATAGCCGCTATTACGGAACCCCTCGACCGAGCAATGCTCGCAGAGCTGGCACAGGTGGTAGATCAAGCCACAGCAGCACTTGAAAATTACGATCACACTCGCGCTCTTGAACTCACTGAGACTCTTTTCTGGACGTTCTGTGACGATTATCTGGAGCTCGTGAAAGCTCGCGCATACGATCGTGACGGCGAGATCTCTGCTCAGGAAGGCGGAGCTGCGAAAGTTGCATCAGCTCGCGCTACGCTCAACATCGCTATCGATACGTTTGTGCGTCTCTTTGCTCCTGTGCTTCCTTATGCTGCAGAAGAAGTATGGAGCTGGTATCGCACTGGATCAGTACACCGCGCCGCATGGCCGTCTGCTAAAGATTTTGAGGTAGATACAGATGCACATGTTTTACGAGCAGCATCGGCTGCGCTTATTGCGCTTCGCAAGGTCAAGACCGAGCAAAAAGTGGCTCAGCGCAGTGAATACCTGCACGTCACTTTGACGGTTCCTGGCAAGGAGCTGAAAGCAACGCAAGCTGTGATAAGGGATCTGGCAGCGACGTCAAACGTCAGTGGAGAGTTTACTTTGCTTGAAGCGGATGTAGATGCCCCTATCGTTACTGATTTTGAGCTTGAAGCAGCGCAGCCACGCAAAAATAGCTGATTGCCCCCGTAAGCACCTTATGTTTACAGGATAAAATACACAATAGACGAGGCAGAAAAACTGAGGAGTATTGAATGAACCGTTTTCTCGATGAAGAAGGAGTTGCATTTCGCCCAGGTAAATTCGTGATACCTGACGATTTGACTGTGCCTGCGCTTATGCGTCGGCAGGCGGAAAACACTCCTCGCCGTACCGTGATTCAAAGAAAATCTGACTTCTCTAATACATGGACAAACGTCACGTGGGCGCAGTTCAACAAAGAAATTCGCTCGGTAGCGCGTGGGCTTATTGCTTGGGGGCTGAAGCCGGGAGATGCGATTGGCATTATGAGCCACACCTGCTATCAGTGGGTTCTCTTTGATCTTGCTATCCAGTTTGCGGGTGGAATTGCCGTGCCAATCTACGAAACTGATTCAACGGATCAGGCTGAATGGATTATTCACGATGCTAATATCCGCGCTGTTGTTGTGGAAAACGCGTCGCTACGATCTGTGCTTGCACCTTTGCTTAAAAAACAAAAGAAGCTCGAGAAGCTGTGGGTGCTGAGCGAAGACGATCAGAGCCGTATTGAAGCCCTAGGAAGCAGCGATCTTGATGCTGAAATCGATCGCCGTATCGATGCTCAAAAAGCGGATGACCTATGGACGATTATCTACACATCTGGCACTACTGGGCAGCCGAAAGGCGCAGAGCTTACCCATCGCAACATTTTGCACGTAGTGATGAACGGTCCCACTGATGAAGAGCTTATGCCAGTAATCGCAGGAAAAGACGCTCGCACGCTTATTTTCCTGCCAATGGCTCACGTTTTTGCGCGCTTCATCAATCTCACGATGTTTTATGCAGGCAATGCTGTGGGCTACTGCCCAGATACAAAAAATCTTGTGGCAGATATGCAGAGTTTCAAACCAAGTTTCGTTTTAGCTGTGCCGCGTGTGTTTGAAAAAATTTATAATGCGGCAGATGCGAAGGCTGGCAAAGGTTTTGCACTGCGCACATTCCGTACCTTTGCAAAAGTTGCTATCAATTATTCGCGAGCGCTTGATACTGACGAAGGACCTTCAAAGAAGCTCATTGCTCAGCGAACGCTTGGCGATCGTCTCGTCTACTCGAAAATCAAAGAAATTATGGGGGGTAAGCTTCGCTACGCAATTTCTGGCGGTGCTCCACTCGGCGAACGATTGGGCGCATTCTTCCGAGGCATTGGGATCCCTGTTTTAGAAGGTTACGGGCTCACGGAGACGAGTGCGCCCACTGCAGTAAATACTCCAGATTCTTTGCGTATTGGCTCAGTAGGACCAGCATATCCAGGATGCTACGTGAAAGTGGCTGCCGATGGGGAACTTCTCGTGAAGGGTGATCACGTCTTCCGTGGTTATCACAATAATAAGAAAGCCACGGCAGAAGTATTTACAGAAGATGGCTGGTTTCGCACTGGCGATATGGGGCGTATTGACGATGAGGATTTCATCTGGATTACTGGACGCAAAAAAGAACTGATTGTAACGGCAGGCGGCAAAAACGTTGCTCCTGCTCCGCTTGAAGATCTCTTACGCGGGCACCCTCTTATTTCGCAAGTTGTGGTAGTAGGCGATCAAAAGCCATTTATTTCCGCAATCGTCACTCTCGATGCCGAAGCTCTCCCTCGCTGGCTCGAAAACCACGATCTGCCGCCTATGAGTGTGCCAGAAGCTGCCAGCGATCCTCAGGTGATTGCCGCAATTGACCGTGCAGTTAAACGCACAAATACTCATGTTTCTCGCGCGGAATCTATTCGTAAATTCCAGATTCTCACCACCGATTTCACTACAGGAAATGGCTACCTCACTCCGTCGATGAAGGTGAAACGCTCGAAAGTCATTGCTGATTTCTCTGCCGTTATCGACAATATCTACGGCACCACTACGAAAAAATAAAGTATATTTATGCATACTCACTGTATATTCACACCTCAAGAAAGGAAGGTGATGGTTAGATGAGCCAAGAAACGATTATTCATGAAGCGCCCGTGCGGCGCCGATCAGTTTTTGCAGGAACCACAGGAAATCTCGTGGAGTGGTTTGACTGGTCTGTCTACGGAATTTTCGTGGCGCAATTTGCACCACTCTTCTTCCCTGCAGAAAATCCTACTGCTTCCGTTTTAGCAGGGCTTGCTACATTTGCTGTGGGCTTTTTCTTCCGTCCGCTCGGAGGAGCCATTATTGGTCCGTTTGCCGATAAGCACGGACGCCAGGCAGGTATGACGCTCACTATATCCCTCATGGCATCAGCGTCACTCATTATGGCAGTTGTGCCGACATATGAGCAGATAGGAATTGCTGCACCGATTATTTTGGTGTGTGCACGCGCATTGCAAGGTTTTTCTGCTGGGGGCGAGTTTGGCACTTCTAGTGCGTTCCTTGTAGAAAATGCGCCGAAAGGGAAACGGGCCTCTGTTGGTATGTGGCAGCAAGTTTCTGTAGGCGGCGGCACACTCCTCGCCTCTATTCTTGCAACTGTGATGTTTAAAGCGCTCACGCCAGAGCAAATATCGATGTGGAGCTGGCGCGTAGCTTTTGGTCTCGGCGCTCTCTTTGGTCTCTTTGGTCTCTATATGCGCCTGCGCGTACCTGATACGGCAATTTCTTCACATGTGCGAGGCAAAGATCTTGTGCCTCGTCGCCCTCTCTTCTCTATTTTCAAGAGTTATCCACGCCAAGCTTTTTTGGTGATGGGAATCGTCGCTTTAGGCACAGCTCTCGTACAGTTCTGGTTCGTCAATTTGCCGACAATGATGAAAACTCTGCCCGTCAATCCTATGCCTCAGAGTGAAGCGCAACCTGCAGCAATGATTGCTCTAGCTGTTTTCACTTTCTGCCTCCCCCTCTTTGGACGTCTGTCGGATAAGTATGGGCGCCGTCCCCTCCTGCTCTTCTATTCGCTAGGTACAGCTCTGGTGAGTGTTCCTCTCTTAGCTTTCGTACAGCCCACATTCACAAGTCTGCTCATCGTCGCAGTTTCTGGCGGCATCTTCTGCTCTGCATACGGAGCATCCTTGGCGGCAGTAATGGCTGAGCAGTTCCCACCCGAAGTGCGCAACGCAGGCATCTCACTGCCATACGGAATTTCTGTGGCGCTCTTTGGCGGCACATTCCCAGTTATCGCAACTGCGCTCCAAGCATCTGGAAAGTTCCATATATTTTTGGGCATCCTGTTTGTCTGCGCTCTGCTCACCACTTTCCTCTTCTGGAAGATGCCAGAGACGAAAGACGCAACTATCTAAGAGCTCTCATACACCGATGCTGTGGTCAACAGACGATGTATCTTTTATCGACCACAGCTATAGTGGGGAGGGTTGCAGCCATGTAGCATTGCAACCCTCCCCACTCGTTTACGCTGTTTTTGCTCCTGTTTCTTTAAGAAGAAGTTGCGGCTCTCCCTCACCTGTAACAGCTTCAAGGGTTATGACAACTCGTTCAACATCGTCACGCGATGGAATATCAAACATAAGCTCACGCAAGATATTTTCAAGAATAGAGCGCAAACCGCGTGCTCCTGTGCCGCGTTCCATTGCTTGCGCAGCAATTGCTTCAAGAGCTGGCTCAGTAAACTGCAACTGCACACCATCAAGTTCAAACATTTTTTGATACTGCTTAATGAGTGCGTTCTTAGGCTTCACAAGAATATCGACGAGATCACTCTGAGCTAGCCCATCAACTGTGGCAATAATAGGTAGGCGCCCAACAAGCTCAGGGATAAGCCCGAACTTATGGAGATCTTCTGGCGTCACATCATGGAAAAGATCAGCATTATGGTCTGCACTGTGCAGCTGAGCCCCGAAACCAATCCCACGCCGCCCTGCTCGATTAGCAACGATATCCTCCATACCTGCAAATGCACCTGCAACAATAAAGAGAATATTTGCAGTATCAACATGAATCATATCTTGCTGGCTAGGATTCTTGCGCCCGCCTTGCGGAGGAATAGATGCTGTTGTGCCTTCAATAATTTTGAGCAGTGCCTGCTGCACCCCTTCCCCAGAAACATCTCGGGTGATCGAGGGATTTTCACTCTTTCGCGAAATTTTATCAATCTCGTCGATATAAATGATTCCACGCTCGGCTCGTGCCACATCTCCGTCTGCTGCCTGCAGAAGTTTCAACAAGATATTTTCCACATCGTCGCCCACATAGCCTGCTTCCGTGAGCGCTGTAGCATCCGCAATAGCAAAAGGCACATTAAGCATACGTGCAAGAGATTGAGCAAGATAGGTTTTTCCTGTGCCTGTCGGACCCATGAGCAAAATATTCGATTTCCCTATCTCTACCAGCTCATCATCTTCCAAAATATCTTGGCTGCCGGATCGGAGCTTCTTCGTATGCATCACCGTATTGAGCTTCTCTTGCGCTCGGATACGCTTGTAATGGTTGTAGACGGCGACTGCAAGCGTCCGCTTTGCGGCCTGCTGTCCGATCACATATTCATCAAGGAAATCATAAATTTCTTGAGGTTTTGGCAGTTTTGTTTTTTCGGCTTTTTCCTGCGCCTCATGACCAAGCTCTTCTGTGATGATCTCATTACACAGTTCAATACACTCATTGCAAATATAGACGCCAGAACCCGTGATAAGTTTGCGCACTTGGCGCTGACTCTTCTGACAAAATGAGCATTTGAGAATATCTGCGGCATCTGCAGTGGGCATACCTCATACCTCCTTGAAACCTACCCCACTATTTCACACTAAAGCTGAACATTTTTCCACGGGGCGCGCGGCGTGGAGGTGACGATACAATTAAGTAGCGATACGCGCTCGTATATAGCTCGCACTGGGATGCGATGCACACCTAGGTGACGATGAATAAGTGACGCTGGGCGCCCAGATAGCGAGTCGCCCAGCGCGAAGTAAACGTGGAGACTACTTCACACTGAGCGACTCGTCATCTATAAGCAAAAACTTAGGGGGGCAGCTATGCAGCGGCATCTTTACGAGATACAAGCACCTGATCGACAAGACCGTATTCTTTTGCCTGCTGAGCAGTAAGAATTTTATCGCGCGAAATATCTTTAGCTACTCGCTCTCGCGGCTGCCCAGAATGCTGAGCAATCGTATCAATCAGCCACTGGTTCATGCGATCAATTTCATCTGCCACAATCGCAATATCGGAAGCCTGCCCCTGCATTCCTTCCATAGCTGGCTCGTGAATGAGAATACGCGCATTTGGAAGTGCTAAACGACGCCCAGGAGCACCAGCCGTCAAGAGCACAGCAGCTGCAGATGCCGCCTGCCCGAGGCACACCGTCTGAATTTGCGGCTTAATATACTGCATTGTGTCGTAAATAGCAGTGAGAGCCGTGAAGCTGCCGCCAGGAGAATTGATGTACATCGTAATCGGCGAATCCGGATCGATCGATTCGAGCACAAGAAGCTGTGCCATCACGTCATCAGCTGAAGCGTCATCAACTTGCACACCAAGAAAGACAATACGATCTTCAAAGAGCTTGGCATAAGGATCTTGCCGCTTATAGCCGTAGGGAGTGCGCTCTTCAAAGTTTGGAAGAATATAGCGAGCTTGAGGCATTGTTGGAGCTGCGCCGCCAGGGAGAACCATACCGTTATTCATCATAAGTTACACTCCTCTTTCTCAGTTTGCGCTCTGCGCGGTATCACTGCCTGAAGCCGATCCTTCGCCGTCACTTACGCCGCCTCCGCCAATCACAGAGCTCGCATTCGTAATGATATGGTCAGCAAAACCGTACTCAACTGCCTCTTGAGCGTTAAACCAGTGGTCACGATCAGAATCCGCAATAATTTCTTCCACTGAATGCCCAGTATGCTGAGCATTCAGCTCAGAAAGTTCCTGCTTCATTTTCAAAATAAGATCGGCATTGATACGAATATCGGTAGCTGTGCCACCAGCACCGCCCAAAGGCTGGTGCATCAGCACACGAGTATGCGGCGTAATATAACGCTTTCCTTTGGCGCCAGCAGAGAGCAAGAACTGCCCCATCGAAGCAGCAAGCCCCATACCAACCGTAGCAACATCAGGCTTCACATACTCCATAGTGTCGAAAATAGCCATGCCCGCCGTGACGGAGCCACCAGGCGAATTGATATACAAATAAATATCTTTATCGGGATCTTCTGCTGAGAGTAGGAGTAGCTGAGCGCAAACCATATTAGCCGATTCGTCTGTGACCTGCTCACCGAGCCAGATAATCCGCTCTTTGAGTAAGCGGTTATAGATGGAATCACCAAGACTGACGCCGTGCCCGCCTTCTCCTGTCGCGCTTGGTACGTGTGCCACACGCACTCCTTTCGTCGCAAATTTCTGCCACAAGCTTGCGCTACATGGAGAGCGCATGAAGCTCATTTTTATGTACTCATCTAGCCTAACGGTTCTATCCGTTTTTCCTCGTACTAAGCGCCCATACTTTCGCTGTTGGCGTGAATAAAATCTGGTGCGCATCGATATTAAGCTCAATAGCTATCGTATAAATAGTGCTTGACGCAGTTACTCAGTAATTATAAAGTTAGGATTACTGAGTAACTGAAAGGTTCAGCTATGACCGTCCCCCACGCACTGCTCGCATTTCTCGAACGAGAGCCACGCGGAGTTTATCAGCTCCGCCAGCTTTTCACTGCTGCAACTACATGGAAAATCAATATCGGGCAGGTGTATCAAACGATACAACGCCTCACCCGCGACGGTCTCACTCAATCAGCTGGAAACGAAGGCAACGCTGAACTTTTTACTCTTACCGAGCAAGGGCGTGATGCCGTCACCCAATGGCTGGAAGAGCCGATTACGCACTCCCAAGACGACCGCAACGAGCTGGTAATGAAAATCGTGATAGCAGCCCAGACCCGCCACAATGTTTCGACCGTGATCCAAACGCAACGCAAAGCAACAATCAATCAGCTTCGCGAACTCACACGCAAAAAAGCGACGACGCAAGACCTTACCGAAAAACTTCTACTCGAACACCATATTTTTGAGCTTGATTCAGAAAATCGATGGCTTGACCACATCGAACCTATTGCAGTGAGCATAGAGAAAAACACTCCTCATCTCAGCAAACACCGATCTTTTACTGCCAGTACACACACTTGTGAGGAGAACTAATATGAACACCAACACAGCATCATCACTTCCACCAGCAATCGAACTGCGTAGCACTTCACGTATCCATAATGAAGGCCCTGAACTAGTGCGTGCCCTCGATAACGTAAGCCTTACAGTCAAACGCTCAGAGCTGGTAGCAATTATGGGACCCAGCGGATCAGGTAAAAGTACACTTCTCAATATTGCGGGCGGGCTAGATAAGCCAGATGCAGGAGATATACTCATTGACGGTATTAGCCTCGTCGAAGCCTCACCCAAAAAACTCGCTAAAATTCGGCGAACTACCGTGGGTTATGTCTTTCAAAATTTTAACCTTATACCTTCGCTCACTGCCGCAGAAAATGTAGCTCTTCCGCTCGAACTGGAGGGAATCGCATCAACCCACGCAAAGATCTCCGCCCTCAATGCCCTAGAAGAAATCGGCATAGCAGAGCTTGCACATCGTCTCCCCTCAGATCTTTCTGGAGGGCAAGCACAGCGGGTGGCAATCGCCCGAGCACTCGTCGGTACACGCGATATTTTACTTGCAGACGAACCCACTGGCGCCCTCGATTCCTTCACGAGTGAATCCGTCATTCAGATACTGCGAGAAAGAGCAGACGCTGGAGCAGCCGTCATGCTCGTGACGCATGAAGCACGGCTTGCAGCATGGGCAGATCGCGTCATCTATCTCAAAGATGGTCACATCGCAGACGACACAGGCAGCGACGAAACGGGGAACGCAGCATGAAAGCAGTTTGCCGCCTTGCCTGGCGAGAAATGACTCAACATAGAATTCGTTCACTCATCGGAATTCTCATCGTTGCTTTTCCTATCGCGCTCATCAGCATGGGCGTATGTACACTGTGGATTCAGCTTCGCCCTCTTAACGATCCAGCTATACAAGCTGTGGTATCACAGAGCGCAATGACACCTGTACAGCAAGATTATCGCGGCACATGGACAACCTACCCAGAAGAAACCCTATCATCTGCATCCCACAATTTTTCCGCTCTTAGCACTGAATCTTTAGAAGAAATCGTTGCCCCGAATAAAGTACTGACCGTATTTGAAACCACCGTTTTCACAACTGCAGACCACTCAGCTCACAGCATTGCTATTGCTCAGTTCGACGGCACAGCTGTTCCCAGATATTTGGGAATCGTGGAAGGCAGGGCGCCCAGCACTGGCGAGATAGTACTCAACGGGAAAAAGGCTCACGATATGGGAGTGAGTATCGGTGATTCTTTTGAAATTTCCGTACAAAATTTTTCAGCGCGCGTCCGCGTCTGCGGGCTTTCATCATCTGATCGAAGGTCCTTCGTAGGAGTCGATACAATCAACTTCAATGCAGTGAAGAATACACACCAGAATCATACAAACTCTGCAAAATCTTATACTAGTGACGCTGTAGGATATTCATGGATTGTAACGGGAAACGAACCCGTCACATGGGATCAGATCAAGAAAATCAATAAACAAGGATCCACGGTTATTTCCACATGGGGGAAGAAAAATCCGCCAGTTGATGAGCAATTCTATCCGAATATCGACAATAATGCTTTTTCTTATATTTTAGAGATTCAGATGCTTCTGACGTATGCTGTTGCATTAATTCTCATTCTTCTCGTACTCATACTCATGCTAACGCCAGTCTTTACAATCAGTGCTCATCGTATGCGCCGCTCGCTTGCACACGTGCTAATGAACGGAGGTGAGGCCAAACATATCCGATCCATAGTACTCATTCATGGAGTGTTTATTGGGATAAGCGGAGGGCTGCTGGGATCTGCCGGTGGGCTTGGTACTCTAGTGTGTTTAAACGGAAGCTATATACTACGAGTACCATGGATTATGGCGATTACTTTCAGTATTTCTCTAGTCGGCTTTATCTTCGGTATCATGGCAGCGCTCATTCCAGCACTGCAAGCCGCACGCCTCAGCCCTATTGCAGCAGTCAGAGCTCGAGCAGGAGCAGCTCAAAACCTTACAATGCATCCTACTGTGCACAAATCTAGCGCGTTCGCTTTTTTCGCCCTATTTATCAGCGGCACACTGATTCTCGTGTTGAGTACAATTGCTGCCCAGAGCACTGAAGACCCTATCGTAACCGCTATCAGCACGCTAATTTTTCCACTTGCAGTCTTAGCAGAAATCGTTGGGGCAATCGGAATGGTGCCCAGTATTATCTGGATTGTATCGACTAAGCTTCATCTGCGAGGAATAGCAAAAATCGCAATGCGAGATCTCCTGCGCTCAATGCATCGTACAGTGCCTGCAATAGGGGCTTTTGCTGGAGTGCTTATTGGCGTGACGATGATCCTCTCGTTCCTTAGCCTCACGCAGCGAAACGAAGCGGATCTAGCTTTTGATGGAAATGGTCCAGTTGGAGCGCTAAAGATACAACCAGCGCACGACCGCTCAGCCACAGATAATTCAAGCGTCACCGCCCTCAACAAAGCAACAAACGATTATATTGATCGCTTCGGATCCGCAAAAAATCTAGATTTCTTCTCACTTCCTGGATATGCATCCACCCTGCACCTTTACGTTCAGGCACAAACAGTCACAGATCTTTCTACCCGAACGTGCTTTACTCTCTCAACTCACGATTTTCCTACTGAAGGGCAAGGATCGCATGCACCTTTTTCTGAAGGAACGTGCACTACTTCTTCGTGGGTCCCTCTAAACGTAAATATCGTGGATGATATCGAAGCTCTTATCCGCTATGCTGGCTGGGAAGGAAACGAAGCTCAGCGAGCTAGAGATATTTGGCAAAGAGATGGGATAATCGACGTTTCAGCAATATTCAAGCCATCACACACTGATTCTCTACCAGCGATTCCAACCATCAATACATGGAGTTCAACAAGCAAACCTTACGAACATATTCATGCACTCGCACAAGAAACATTGCACACAGCAACTTTGAGCAATAAAAATAATACTTTCTTTGAGGACGTGATTATTTCAGCAAAGACTGCCCAACAGTGGGGAATCAGCTATATCATCAGCGAGCGCATACTCATTTTCGATCACCCGCTACAACCGAAAGATTCGTGGACCGTATCGCGCATAGCACACAGATATGATTCAATTCTGCAAATATCCGCGAATCAGCGCACATTCATTGATGCCTATGGCTCACAGATAACCATAGCTATTTTGCTCAGCGGACTCTTTATCTTCACTATTTTCGTGATGGCTATTGCCAGCGAAGAAATGAGGAGTGACTACGCCACGCTTTATGCGGTGGGAGCTTCTCCACGAGCGCTCAGCTCCCTCTCTGCCGTGCAAGGCGCAGCTATGGGCATCATCGCACTCATCGGAATTCCAGCAGGACTCCTTCCAATCCTAACAATTCAGCATGAAAGACTTCCGTGGCTATTCTTTGCACTTATGGCAGTGCTGACGCCGTGCGTGACGTCGATTGCTGCAGCTTTTACGCGTCCACGTCACTTAAATCTTGCCCAGAGATACGAATAGGAAAACATGAGGTGTGCTACCAGCTCGAAACTGGCAACACACCTCATATCTTTTTGCTATATATCTTTTTTGCTATCGAATCAGTTCAGCTAAACAGCTATCGGCAGCTCTGCTTATTTTTAGCCTTCGTAGTTCACAAGCTCCTCTTTAGTGAGAGCTTTAGCAGCCGCTTCATCAAGCTCCCCTGTGGCTACGCGATAAGCAATCCATTCAGCCTTTTTGGCGCTCTTCGCTGGGGCTTGCACATCAGACGACGCAGAAGTCTGCTCAACCTCAGCCTCCTGCGCTTTCTTAGCAATCTTTGCTGGCTTTTCCTTTTCGGATTTTTCTTCTGCAGCAACTTTAGCTTTTGGATCAATTTTGCGGGTAGGAGCCTTGCCATACTCAGGAGTTAGCTCATCTTCAGGAGCCTCACCAAGCACAGGCGTCACGTCGATCTTCACGCCCTTATCATCAACAACATTCGCCACGCGCATTGCCGCAATCACAGCTTTGTTGCGAGCAAGTTCAGCTGTAAACGCACCAATCTGCCCTGCTTGTGAAGCTGCCTGAATGAACTGGCTAGGATCCATGCCATACATCTGCGCCTGCTGGAACATAAACTGCAACAGTTCATTTTGATCAGTCTTAACTCCGTATGCCACCGCATATTCATCGAGCAAGAGCTGCATTTTGAGACCTTTTTCGATATCTGCACGAGCTTCAGCTGCATGCTCATCATCAAGGCTCTTATCTTCATTTTGAAGGTGACTCTCAAGCTCTTCTTCAATCACAGCTTGAGGAAGCGGGAAATCTGCTGCTTCCATCAATGCGTCGATAAGCTTCTGCTCTGCACCGAAAAGTTGCTCTTGCTTCTTCGTCTCTTCAGTGGTCTTTTTCAAATCTTCACGAAGTTCACCAATGGTATCGAATTCAGACGCAAGCTGAGCAAAATCGTCATCTGCTTCTGGGAGTGACGATTCTTTTACCCCATGCACCGTGATTTTTACATCTGCTTCTTCGCCTTCATGCTCGCCGCCCTTGAGGGTGCTCACAAATTCGACCACATCGCCAGCCTTCGCTCCTTTAAGAGCTTCATCCTGACCTTCGAGCATCGTATTATCGCCGATTTTGTAGGAAACTCCAGCAACGTCATCAACCTCTTCGCCATTGATCGTGGCAACGAGATCAATATTTACATAGTCACCTTCTTTAGCTTTACGGCTCACATCGGAGAGTGTCGCAAAACGCTCACGCAAATTGGTGAGAGCTTCTTCGACGTCTGCTTCTTCCACAGACGCTGCTGGCACCTCAATCGTCACCTTTGTTGGATCTGGAAGTGAAATTTCCGGGCGCACATCACACTCAACAGTGAATTTAAGTTCAGTGGTATCGCCTTTGCCCTTCATTTCAGGAACTTCGTTAATTTCCACCTCAGGGCGACTCATTGGGCTGACGCTAAGTTCCTGAGCAGCTTTCTGGTAATAGCCATCCAGCGAATCGTTGATAGCGTGTTCGATGATATACCCCTTGCCGATTTGCGCTTCGAGTACGCGGCGAGGAGCTTTCCCTGGACGAAAACCTGGGATATTAACCTGCTTAGCAAGTTCTTTAGCCGCCTTTTCATAGGCGGGAGCAAATTCTTCAGCCGAAACAGCCACGCTCATAATCGCGTGTGTCTCGCTGGTAAACTGTGCGGAATTCTTCACTGAGATATCTCCACTCTTGATGTCGTCTTATCTTACGCCGTGAACCTCACTACTCGCGCAGCTCGCGAGGAAGGCGCTCACACACTGCATAATCATACTTGGCGCGCTACACTTTCGCCTATTCGCGCGCACATGAAGTTCCCTACATCTAATCTCTGTATTCGATATTTATACCAACGCATACTAATGACTCAACCAATGACCCATATCCACCAGCACTCACCCATCGAGATGCTTTTCCTGCGACGCCCACACCAGACGCCAATACACTGCAAAAGAAATATCACGCCTTAGCTTTCGCATATATGAGGCACATTCTTTTCGAGGTTCGCCAACAATAAACCTCTGACCTTATTTCGCCTATATGATTCGCGTGGCTTTGCAGATAGGCATGGCTGCAAAAAATCAGTATTTATATATCTCTCCCCTATCCAACCTCCACCATTCAGCCTCCACGCGCAGCAAGTATCTTTCTTTAAAACAAGTAAGCGTAGAAAGAATAATTCTTTACAACCACAGATGACATTAGAGCGCGCTTTGTACTGTGAACTACTCGAATACTGCTCTTTACGAACGTAGGCAACGCGTCACACACATGCACATATGCTGTTTAGAGTTAATCCGCTCTTACCACGTTGGCAGACACGCTTTTATACTCACCAAGGTTAAGAATGCGCTAGTCTACTCTTTTACCGACGCGGGTGGCACATTTATATATGTGGGTGGCACACCTCTACAATTAGGCGCGCCGCCCACATGCAGCTAGGCAACGAACTGTTTGCGCCGTCACGAAAGCTGAAGAGACTTTTGCTCAGGAACTCCTCGAACTTTCTTAAGAATAAAATAGGAGCCGACAAGTATAACCATGTACGGCCATCCCACAATCCACACCTCAGGCATCGGCCAGAGAAGAGCCACATAAATTGCCACAGCCGCAACAATAACAAGGCACGGCGTAAACGGAGCACCCCACAGTTTTGCAGGTGCTTGCGTCACCGTCTCTCCTGCAGCCACTTTCTTAGCTCGGTACGAGCGGAACTTGATATGCGTATACGAGATCAAAACCCAACCAACCAACGTGCCAATCGTCGCACATCCAGCCAAGTAGAAGAAAGCAGTATCAGGAGTGAAAATCGCAAGACTTGCAGTGACGGCAATCCCAATCGTCACGAACAAAATTGCGATACGCGGCGTACCATTTTCGGCAGTATGAGAGGCTACTTTAGGCGCCTGCCCATCCATTGCAAGCGAATGAATCATGCGCGAAGATGCATAGACCAAACCGTTAGCGGCAGAGAGCGCAGCTACAATCAAAATTGCGTTCATAATATGCCCAGCAGCTGGAATACCCACAAGATCCATCACTCGCACAAACGGTGAAGCAGAGACTTCCGAACCAGACTTGACGATTTCATCCCACGGCTCAAGCGTCACCACCACAGCAATTGCCACAACATAGAAAAGCAGCAAACGCATAATCATATTGTGAGCTGCTTTCGGCACGTCACGAGTTGGGTTCTCCGCCTCAGCAGCGGCAACAGCCACATTTTCTAAACCGCCAAAGCTAAAGACGGCAATGCACGCCGCAATCAAAATACCGCTAATACCGTTTGGTGCGAAGCCACCATGCGCGGTGAGGTTAGCAAAGCCCATCGGAGGATTCGGGCTTGGCCAGCCAAACAGAATCAGACAAAGCCCCAGCAAAATGAACACGACAATTGCAATCACTTTAATCATCGAAAACCAATATTCAGAGGAGCCATAGAGCTTCACAGTGAGAAGATTTAGCGTAACAATCAACGCAGCACACAAGACTGTGCCCACCCAAAGAGGCAATCCAGGAATCCAGTGCTGAAGATAGGTAGCAGAAGCCGTCACTTCCGCACCAATCGCAATAATGAACGTGACGAGCATATTCCAACGCAAGACGTAACCACCCATAGGCCCAACATATGCTCGCGCAACAGCACCGAAGCCGCCAGGAACAGGATGGACAGACACCATTTCAGCCATTTCCCAAACAACGATCAAGGCGAGAACGCCAGAAATAGCATAGGAAAGGAACGTCGCAGGCCCGCCAAAAGCGATTGTCGAGCTTGAACCAAGGAAAAGCCCCGTACCCAAGGCTCCAGCAAGACCGATCATTGAAATTTGTGCGCCAGTCAGGCGGCGTTCCAACACGCTATGCTGCGCATCAACTGTTTGAGTATTCGTATTCATGGGCGCCAGTCTACTCAGGTTTGGCACTTAGCTGAAAAATGTCCAACATTAAAAACAGGAGCCAGCAGAAGGCACAAAGTAAACAAAGACCAAAGAGAAGCAAAGAGCACTTAAACAAAAAAACTGAATACCCTCAAGGATAAAGACACGAAAGATTTTCATCATCGAGGCATCGAAATACTACACATTTTGCGTACCTCTTCTTCAGCGAACCTCTCGAACATAAACGTCGGAGATTCTCTTTGTCGGGGTAGCGGGACTTGAACCCACGGCCTCCCGCTCCCAAAGCGGGCGCGCTACCAACTGCGCCATACCCCGTAGTGCAACGAAAGGAAGACTACCACTTATCGTAGCAACAGAGCAAATAAAATATCTCACTTCAACTTCTCCTCCGCTTTATTTCCCCAAAAGGATTTTTCTTGCTAAGATTTAAGCACTGGCGTAGCCAGCTATGCGAATGTAGCTCAATGGTAGAGCCTCTGCCTTCCAAGCAGATTACGCGGGTTCGATTCCCGTCATTCGCTCCAGCACAACAGCGCATACACGATCGCTTGCACCTCAACAAAAACCACATCTAATACCTAATATAGATAGCTACCAATATGAGGCTTACCGCCACCAAAGCACCAATACGAGGATTGCCGCCGAACCACCCAACTACAAAAGTTTTCGGACCGCCAGAAGTTTCATAGACGAAACGATAATAGCTCCCCAGCGATGCAATAAAACCAGTAGCCCCTCAGAGATACTCGAAAGCACATATGCGAAAATGACCCCGCTCCACTTGGCAGGGTCATTTACTTTTCAGAAGGGTCGCAATCAATGAAGATTGGCACGATCAATAAAGACCAGAAAATCAGTCGAGATCGAGAAGACCTTTCTGTGCAGCTTTAGCAAGACGACGAGGAATACGAACCTCGCCACCGCCGATTGCCTTCACCGTTTGAAGATCAGTGAGCTTTGCTTTCCACTGAGCACGGCGAGAGCGGGTGTTGCTGCGAGACATCTTTCGCTTTGGAACTGGCATTCCTCCGCCCCTTTCGTATAATCGCGAGCCCCATGCCCGCTAAGTTTGGGATTTTACGTTTATTGCGTATCTGTGCAACACACATAAACGCACAGACCAATACTTTAGCGCGCCCGTAAAAAAATATCCATTTCCATCTGGCTCATTGTGCCCAATGCCACCAGAAACCAGCATAATAGAAACATGAATGACAATTCGATGCTCATGCTCGCTGCCAATACAACGGTTCGCCGCGAACTTGAGATTAAACGCTCCAGGTTTATCGCGACCGTCACAAGAGCTGAATCCTCGGAAGAAGCGCGCGCATTTATTGATGCGATACGCAGCGAATTTCCCGATGCCCGCCACCACTGCAGTGCTTTTTCCGTGACGCCTCCTCGCTGCCCAAATCCAATTCTTCACTCTTCTGACGACGGTGAGCCTTCTGGCACGGCAGGCCGCCCTATGCTTGACGTCCTCATTGGCAGCCGCATTTCCAATATATGCGTAGTCGTCACGCGCTATTTCGGCGGCACTCTCCTTGGAACAGGAGGTCTGGTGCGCGCATATTCCGATGCAGTGCGTGCAGCCCTGCAATCCGCTCCTCTCATACAAACCCAGCAAGCACACATCTTTTCCGTTTCACTACCCCATGCCACAGCAGGAAAATTCGAGGCAGATATGCGGATATTGAACTACAGCATCACTTCCGTTGATTACGAATCTTCGCACGTAGCTATCCGTTGCGCCGTCACTCCTGCACAGCTCAGCACATTTCTTGCCGACGTCGCAGCGCTCACTTCTGGAGAAAGTACACCAATAGATGAGGGGCAAATCACATACGAATATCCCGTCTCTCCGCTTGCGTGAAACATAGCGAGCCGCGTAGATTATTCACAAGAAAGAAAGTTTAATAATAAACTTTTCCACTTGTGACGATGCGAGCGCGTATCTCACACATATATTTTGAGAGGAGCAGCAATGTTTACATATACCTACACAGCAGCTCCCTCTTTCTGTTTGTGTCTCTAGGACGCCGGCCTTAGCTTTGTGCGCATTTTGCGTATGCACGGCGTCCTAAATCTGCTCTTCACGCGTCTTTAGATGCTCTTGGTTATCTTGAGGGCTATATTCCCTCGTACTAATTGCACACAGAACGCGTCACACACTAGAGAAGCCACACATACCGGCTACCAAAATAACAATTTTAAGGAGAAAAAATGACCCTCTATTCGTCGATTACAGAAATCACTGGCAACACTCCCCTCCTGCGTCTCAATCGCATCTCTAAAGATTCACCGGCAAACATCTTTGGAAAACTCGAATTCTATAACCCTGCATCATCAGTAAAAGATCGTATTGGCGTGGCAATTGTAGACGCCGCGGAAAAAGCGGGAGCCTTGAAGCCAGGAGGAACAATCGTAGAAGCAACCTCTGGCAACACTGGAATTGCTCTAGCTTGGGTCGGAGCTGCACGCGGATATAAAGTAATTCTCACCATGCCCGCATCGATGAGCAAAGAACGTCGCGCATTGCTTCGCGGTTTCGGAGCTGAGCTAGTCCTCACCGAACCTTCTAAAGGTATGCAAGGAGCTGTGGCTAAAGCAGAAGAAATCGTCACTGCACAACCAAATGCTATTTTAGCTTCCCAGTTTAAAAACGAAGCAAACCCAGCAATTCACGAAGCCACCACCGGCCCAGAAATCTGGAAAGATCTTGACGGAAAAGTGGATGCCTTCGTCAGCGCTTTCGGTACAGGCGGCACAATCTCTGGAGTCGGGCATTTCTTACGCAAGAAAAACCCAGATATCTATATTGCAGCCGTTGAACCGAGCGATTCTCCTCTACTCTCCCAAGGAAAAGCAGGCTCACACAAAATACAGGGTATCGGTGCAAATTTCGTACCACACACTCTCGATACTTCTATCTACGATGAAATCATCACAGCAGAATTTGATGATGCTCTTCAGACAGCGCGCCAAGCAGCGCACGAGGAAGGCGTGCTAGCAGGGCTTTCTGGCGGCGCAGCTATCTGGGCTGCTCTAGAACTCGGCAAGCGCCCTGAGTTTGCAGGAAAAAATATCGTGACGATAGTGCCCGATTTCGGCGAACGCTATGTAAGTACCGCTCTATTTGAAGGCTTTGTTCAGGAGTAATATACGCATGGCACTTGGCAGCAAAGCAACTAGAAGTAAAATAGGCGCTATGACCGATGTCGCATCCCTCTATTCAGAACTTAAAGAAGATTTGCACGCAGCATTGTGCAACGATCCAGCTGCGCGATCTGCTTTAGAAGTCGCATTGGTCTATCCAGGTGTTCACGCAGTATGGGCGTACCGTCTCGCCCATCGAATGTGGAAAAAGAACGATCATCTTAAGCTGCCTGCGCGCATTCTCTCGCAAGTTACGCGCGCGATCACTGGTATCGAAATCCATCCAGGAGCAACTCTTGGGCGGCGCCTATTTATCGATCATGGCATGGGGGTGGTGATCGGAGAAACCGCCGAAGTTGGCGAAGACGTGACGATTTATCATGGAACGACGCTCGGCGGCACCACCCTCAACAAAGGCAAGCGTCACCCTACTGTCGGTTCGAACGTCGTGATCGGATCGGGAGCGAAAGTGCTGGGCAATATTACCATTGGTGACGGCGCTCAAATCGGCGCAAATGCTGTAGTAGTGAAAGACGTCCCACCCCACAATATCGCCGTCGGTATCCCTGCTTGTAATCGGCAAACCGCTAGCACAAAATCACATATCGACCCCGCGATATATATCTAGTTTGTTACTAGCAAAAAGTACGCAGCGCACACGCCTTTACTGACGTGCGTTTTCGTATGCCGTCATCATCTCGATACGGCTCTGATGGCGAGATTGCGGATCGTAGCCAGTCGCTAGGAAAATATCCACAAATTTTGCGGCTTCTTCGATCGTATGTTGCCGAGCACCGAGCGCCATAATGTTTGCATTGTTGTGCTCTCTCGCAAGCTCCGCAGTGCTCGCGTTCCATACAAGAGCTGCACGAACACCATCGACTAAATTTGCAGCCATTTGCTCACCGTTACCGCTCCCACCAATCACAATACCGAGCGAACCAGGATCATCAACAACTGCCTGCGCACAATCAATACACACTGGCGGATAAGCGTCCATCTTATCGTAAGTTTTATATCCATGATCGATGATGCAATGCCCAGCTGCCTCAAGGCGCTGAATCAGATATTCTCGCAGTTCGAAACCAGCATGATCTGCCGCAATGTGAATACGCATGCTTACAGCATAATACCTATAGCTCCCATATAGGCAATGCACTGCACTCCATGTTTATAAATGGACTCAAGATTTATAAATAGTTTTATAAACGGTTCAAGATTTATAAACAAATTCAAGATTTTCATTTCTAGCAGAATGCCAGACAATCCCCAGCTGCACTTTATAAAAGACAAGGTAGACTTACACACATGAATAATTCCACAGTATCAACGCACGATATTATTGCGGATCTGAGCAGCTCGATCCGCCCGCAGGATGATTTTTTCCGCTACGTGAATGGCTCGTGGCTGAACTCCACGGAAATTCCAGCCGATCAAACCTCTGCCGGATCGTTTATCGACTTGCGCAACGAAGCAGAGCGGCAAGTTCGTGAAATAATCGAAAATCTTGGTGCAGAGGCAGACCGCGCACAGGCTCCTCAGCTCAACGCATCTTCTACCCAAGCCAGCGCCGATCTGAGCGAAGCAGAAAAAATAGGAATCCTGTATTCCTCTTTTATGGAAGAAGAGCGCATTGATGCACTTCAAGCCCGCCCAGCTGCCGCCGATCTTGAACTTATTAACGCCTGCACAAATAAAGCGCAGTTAGCGCGCACTGTAGGGATCCTCTATCGAACCGGTATTTCTGCACCGTTTTTCGTAGAGATTGACGCCAACCGCAATTCGCCTGACGATTACATCGCATGGATTGGCCAAAGTGGACTAGGGCTTCCGGACGAAGCCTACTACCGCGCACCAGAGCATGCAGATACTCTCGCAGCTTATCGAGAGTTTATTCCGAAACTCTACAGTCTCGTCACTGGCGTTGACGCCGAAACAGCTCAAGGCGCAACGAGCACAATTCTTGAGCTGGAAACGCAATTCGCTGCACATCATTTCACAGTTGTAGAAGAACGAGATGTTGAGAAAACAAACAACGTGATGAGTCGAGAAAGCTTTTTCGCATCGGCTAAAGGCTTTGAATGGGAAGCTGCTTTTGCAGAAATCGGTCTAACTGAGCACAATTCTCCAGAACTGCTCATCTACACCCCACGAGCTCTCACAGGATTTGCGGAGGTTTGGGAGGCTGCCAGCCTTGACGATCTTAAGATTTACCTCTCATGGCGAGTTGCGACTGCACGAGCACCATTTTTAAGCTCTGAAATAGTAGCTACACATTTTGATTTCTATGGAAAGACGCTTTCGGGGCAGGAACAACTACGTGACCGTTGGAAGCGAGCCGTAGGCTTCATCAGCAGCATTATGGGCGAAGCAGTAGGGCGTATATATGTGCACAAGCACTTCCCACCCGAATACAAGACCCAGATGGAGCAGCTCGTTGCCGATCTACTCGAAGCCTATCGTCAATCCATCACTAATCTCGATTGGATGACGAACGAAACAAAACAAAAAGCGCTGGAAAAACTTGCGGCATTCACTCCCAAAATCGCATACCCAGACGTTTGGAAAGATTACTCGGCACTTTGCGTCACTGCGGGAAATCTTGTAGAGAATGTGCGCCTTGCCAACTCGTTTGAAAATCAGCGAGATATTGCTAAACTCGGCACTCCAGTGGATCGCAGTGAATGGTTTATGACGCCTCAAACCGTCAATGCCTATTACAACCCTACAATGAACGAAATAGTATTCCCAGCAGCGATTTTACAACCGCCATTTTTCCGAGCTAATGCCGATGCCGCATGGAACTACGGCTCGATCGGAGCCGTCATCGGGCATGAAATCGGGCATGGCTTTGACGATCAAGGCAGTAAATACGACGGTACAGGTAAACTCAACAACTGGTGGACGCAAGGCGATCTAGAAGAGTTTAAGCAACGAACATCAGCGCTCGTAGAGCAATATAATGCCTATGTGCCCAAACAGCTTGGTGCAGATTCTGCGCATCACGTGCAAGGAGACCTGACGCTCGGTGAAAATATCGGAGACTTGGGCGGAGTGACTATCGCCCTCAAAGCATATGCTATTGCTATGCAGCGCGAAGGGCTCACGAGCGCCGAAAAAGCTCCCGTTATTGACGGTCTCACAGGAATTCAGCGTTTCTTTATCTCGTATGCGCTGAGCTGGCAGGAAAAACGCCGCACTGAATTTGTGATTCAGCTACTCGCCACAGATCCACATTCTCCTGCAGAATTCCGATGCAATGGCATAGTAAAAAACGTAGATGCCTTTGCGCAGGCATTCGATGTACGCGAAGGCGATGAACTCTACCTCGCTCCAGAAAAACGTGTACGGATCTGGTAAACACTGAGGCACTGTGCCTCATCACATCAAGAGTAGTACTTCAGATACTCTCTACGCTGTTTTGGCTCGACGCACGCACATCGATACACTCGATAGAGTGATCCCGAGCTTAAACAGCACGCCAACGAGGCATATGCCCGTAAGCTCTCCCATTTAATACGAAAGGACTATTGTGGCAGGCGAAAATCTTACTCGCATCGAAACAGAAAAACGTGCTGCTCTTATCAGCACGCACACCTATAATGTTGAACTTGATCTTACGACTAGTCCAGATACTTTCCGCTCTATTTCTACAGTTACGTTTTCCGCTGCAGATTCTGGCGAAGAAACCTGGATTGATCTCATTGCACAATCGGTGCAGCGCATAGTGCTAAATGGGATTGAGCTAGATCCTGCAAGCTATCAGGATTCTCGTATTCCACTGCCAAATTTGCAGGAAGAAAATACACTAACTGTTGATGCTACCTGTATCTACTCACATTCTGGTGAAGGTCTGCATCGAGCAACAGATCCCGTTGATGGCGAGGTCTATCTTTACAGCCAGTTCGAAGTGCCAGATGCGCGCCGTATGTATGCAGTCTTTGAGCAGCCAGACCTCAAAGCAGAATTCACCTTCAGCTTCATTGCTCCTGATTACTGGAACGTCTTTTCCGTTTCTCCGACGCCAAAGCCGACTCCTGTACGAGAAGGCGTTGCGCGCTGGGATTTCACACCAACTGAGCGCATTTCCAGCTATCTCACCTGCTGTATTGCTGGCCCTTATGAAGGAACTACTGGCTCATACACGTCAGTAGATGGGCGGAATATCCCAATGGGCGCATATTGCCGCCGTTCACTGCTCCCTTACTTTGACGGCGACGAAGTGATCGAGATAACCAAGCAAGGTATGCCGTTCTATGAAACACAGTACAAGCAGCCATACCCCTTCCGTAAATACGACCAGATTTTTGTGCCTGAATACAATATGGGAGCAATGGAACACCCTGGATGTGTGACGATTCTCGATGATTACGTATTTCGTTCAAAGCCTACGCAGGCTCTTGTAGAACGCCGCGCAATCACGATTTTGCACGAGCTTGCCCATATGTGGTTTGGCGATCTTGTGACGATGAAATGGTGGAACGATCTGTGGCTCAACGAGAGTTTCGCAGAGTATATGAGCCATGTTGCTACTGCCGAGACTACTCGCTGGACAGACGCATGGGTCACGTTTAACTCCTCTGAAAAGCTCCACGCACAGCGCCAAGACCAGCTTCCTTCTACGCACCCAATTGCTGCTGTGATTAACGATCTTGAAGATACAATGGTGAACTTCGATGGGATTACCTATGGCAAGGGCGCTTCTGTATTCCAACAGCTCGTTGCATACGTAGGCTGGGATGCATTTATCACAGGCGTGCAGAAGTATCTGGCAAAGAAAGCATGGAGCAACGCTACGCTAGACGATCTTCTCGTAGAACTTTCTGCCTCTTCAGGGCGCGATCTTGAAGCGTGGAGTAAGGTATGGCTCGAAGAAGCTGGAATCAACACATTTACTCCCCGTTTCTCCCTTGATTCTGAAGGGGTAATCACCAAGTTTGAACTTATTCAAAGCTCGGATGGACGCGCCTCGCTACGCCCTCATCGCATCGGTGTTGGCTTCTATGAGCTTAATGGTAAATCACTGGAATGTACGGCACATATTGAGATAGATGCACTCTCGGAAGTAACGCCTGCACCTGAACTGGTTGGCTTGCGTCGCCCAGCAGTTATTCTTCTCAATGATGGCGATCTCACCTATACGAAAGTACGAATGGATGACGATTCATTTGCCTTCGCCTCTGAGCATATCAACGATTTTTCCGACCGTTTAGCACGTACACTCGTACTCGATAATGCGTGGGATATGTGTCGTGACGCCGAAATGCCAGCACGTGATTTTGCACGCCTCGCATTGTGCGCTTTGAGAACTGAAGATCACGGAACTGTGTTGCGATATTTGCTCACTCAGCTACTCACAGCAGCTACGCTCTACTCGGATCTCGATAGCCGCGAAGAGTTGGAATTTGCCGTGACGACTGCACTATTTGAACTTTCTGCACATACTGAACCAGGATCAGATCGTCAGCTCCAAATCACAAGTGCAGCAATTTCCATGGCTCGCACACAGCAGCAACTCGATACAATTGCGAGCTGGCTGGAAGATGGGGGCGCTCACGCTCCTGAAGGTCTCGTTATGGATGCTAATATGCGCTGGAAAGTGATCAACCGTTTAGCTGAAAAGAATCTTATTGACGAAGCAGCCATTGAAAAAGAACTGCACGAACGAGACAACACTGCATCGGGCGCAGCGAACGCTGCGCGCGCTAAGGCGGGAATATCGACTTCGAGCGCAAAGGCTAACGCATGGGCAGATATTATCGGCGGCACTGTACCAAATTCTGTGCAGCGCGCTGGCGCTTCAGGCTTCGGGTGCGGTGAACCTGAATTGCTCGTACCGTACGTGCAAGCGTATTTCGATGAGGTAGAAAACCAGTGGAACAATCGAACCAAAGAGATTGCTTCCAATATGATCGAGTACGCTTTCCCGATTGAGCTCACAGGGCGCACAGATTTGGGAGTCGATCTTCTTGATGCTGGCACGCAATGGATGCATTCTCATACCGACAGTGCGCCAGCGCTCGTTCGTTTAATCTCCGAGCAGCTGGATGCTGCTCAGCGCGCGAAGCGAGCTCAAGAGTGCAGCGCTTCCCACGCGCGCGCATAGCTCGCTTAAAGTCCACATACAGAAACCAACTGCGGCTCTTTGTGTTTTACAGATTTAGAGATTTAGTAAAACACAGAGAGCCGCAGTTGCACTTGGGCGTTTGCACTTGAGGGAGAGGGCAGGGCTTTTCAAAGTTTGAAAAGCCCTTTCATATCTTTCGTAAGCTTTCAACCCTTTAGCTTGCGAGCTCTCTCGCCAAATCTTCTAATGAACTTTTTAGCGAATTTTTTACGAGCCTTCAACCCCGCTCCTGAATCTTAAAAATCAAAGAGCTTTATTGATAACCTCCACAAGCGAGCGATAACGATCATTGGTACGAATGGCATCAGAGAATACGACTTCTCCCTCAGGATCGCATAGCGGCACTCGCCAGTTCGGATATTCTTGATCAGTACCAGGCTGATTTTGAGTATTTCGCTCCCCCACAGCATCGGTGAGTGAAACTCCTACCAAACGGCTTGGTGTACGGCAGATATACGCATGTAGAGCCTCAATAATTTCTTGCTCACACGGCTCATCTCCTACTAATTGATGCTCGCGCAGGCGTTCCATCACTTGATAACGCTCATGTGCAGCAGCGGCACGAACCTGATCTTCAGGCTCAGTGAGCAGCCCAAGCTCCGCGCGCAGCGTCACATGATCTTCATGCCAATAACCTAATGCTGGCGGAAGATCATGCGTATCGACTGTTGCAAGCACATCTTCACGATAACTGCTTGGCTCTATAGGCCAGCCATCTGATTGCTTTTCAAACCAAAAAACGCTTGTGCCATATACTCCGCGCGCATGAAGCACATCTCGAATCCACGGATCAACTGTACCTAGATCTTCTCCGATCACGACTACACCCGCCCGCTGCGCTTCGAGCAAAAGAACTCCAAGCATCGCCTCATGGTTGAAATATACATAAGTACCATCAATAGGACGATTACCTTGCGGAATCCAGTAAAGGCGGAAGAGACCCATCACATGATCGATTCTCAACGCGCCAGCATGCCGAGCAATCGTACGAACCATATCCCTCAATGGTGCATATTCCAGCTCTTCTAGAGCTGCAGGATTCCATGGCGGCTGGCTCCAGTTCTGCCCCTGCTGATTATAGAAATCCGGTGGAGCACCAACTTGCATACCATGCGCGAATGCGTGTGCCTGCGTCCACACATCTGCACCGTGCGGGTGCACGCCAACTGCCAAATCATGGCAAATACCAAATTTCATTCCAGATTGAAGAGCAGCGCTCTGTGCCGCTTCGAGCTGTTCGTCGATCACCCATTGAAGCCAAGCCCAAAAGTCGATACGGTCTGCAAGAGCTTCACGCTCTTCATCGATATCTGGTGAGCCTAGAGGCATAAGACCGCTCGAGAGTAAACCGCCATTCTTTTCTTGTAGCGCACACCAGAGTGCGAAATTTTCCAGACCCACGCCTTCTTGTTTGCGAAACTCGGCGAAATCCTGCTCACGCTGTGCACTTCGTTTCTGCGCAAACACGATTTCGAGAGCGCGACGCTTAATATCCCATACAGCTGCCCTATCGATAAGATCGCTCGTAGATGAAGCAGCTTTGAGCCCCATACTCAGCTCTGCCAGCTCAGCGCGTTGCGATTCGGATAAGCTCTGCCATTCGTCAATATTTTCTGGTCGGATATAGATCGGATTAAAAAATCTTCTGCTCACAGGAAGATAGGGTGAGGGCTGCATATGCCCCACAGGCTCCCCTGCATGCACGGGGTTGATGAGAAGAAAATCTGCACCGTCGTCACCAAAAGTTTTAGCCATTATGCGAAGATCTTCTGTATCGCCTAATCCCCACGACTGGGCAGAGCGTACAGAATACAATTGAGCCATCATTCCCCAAGAACGACTATCGTACAGTCGAGAATTATCCAGACTCTGAGGAGTGACGATAAGGCTAGATTTCGCCGTCACCACCTGAGAACTCTCTGGCGGCATCACTCGGACATGAATCGCGTGGTACCCCGTAGGCAAGCCTGCTGGGATGGAAAAACGAGCCTGCCCCGTTAAGACACCATTAATATCCCTCGGCTGCGTAAAATCTTCAAGCTGCGAAAGGTCTCGGCGCTCGGATTCAGCTTCCATCTCAATCCATATCTCGAGACTCGAACCGTGCGGAACGTGCACAAGAATTTCTCCACCGTGAGCATCTGTGACCACAGTGCATTGCGGCAGTATGCGATACCACTCACGATTAATTCGCCTGTCTATTTCATCGTTCACAGATTGAGCAGAGGAGACGTCTGCTCCCATAGCTCCAAGAACTTTTGAGAGCGTATCATCTGACGCTTCGTGATAGGTTCCGTTTACTTCCCAGTATTCGTGAGCGACGCCATAGGCATCTGCAAGAGCGACGAGCTGAGATCGAGTGGGAAGTTCCAGATATGGGGTATTAGTATCCAAGGTAGGCATACACTTCTCCTAGGTAGTATTGACATTGTTAATATTAGCGAAGTAATCGTTTGAGAGGATAACTATGGCTGATTACCTTCCAATACCCATGACGGATAAAGAGCCTCTCGGCACGGTGCTCAACACTCTGCGCATGAAAATTCTTGGAGATAATCTCTTTGAAGGGTCTAATCTACGCCAGTTTTCAAATCGTGTATATGGTGGGCAGGTATTTGCGCAAGCAGTTGTGGCAGCAGGCGCTACTTTTAGTGACGATGTGAACGGACGTTTGATTCATTCAATTAACGCTGGATTTCAACGCCCTGGCGCTATGGAGATTCCTACCCGTATTGAAGTTGAAGACGTACTCGACGGTCGCTCGTTTTCCACACGCAGGATCCTCGCTTCGCAAAATGGGCAGACGATATTCTCAGCTCGCGCATCGTTCCAAGAGCGACAATCCGGGGTGGAGCACATGGCTGAAATGCCAAGTGCTCCGCATCCTGAATCATTGCCTTCATCAGTTGATTTTTTTGCGTCATTAAATTTACCAGATGCACGCAGAATGAATAGCACTAATGCAGTTGATATGCGGCACGTAGGCGGCCCCATCTGGATTCATCCTGCTTCGGAACCTTGCGAACACACGCTCATATGGTTTAGGCTTCGATCTCCTATGCCCGAAGAATCAAGCCAGCTCATTCACCGAGCGATGCTGGCGTACGCCACCGATCAATTTATGCTTGAACCTATTATGAGAGCGCATGGCATGTATTGGCTGAGTAAAAATATCCGTGTCGCCACGCTCGATCACGCAATCTGGTGGCATCGAGACGTCGATATGAGCCACTGGATTCTAGCTGATCTCTCGTCTCCTTCTGCCCAAGGTGGGCGAGGTCTATCGATTGCTCGTTTCTTCCAAGACGGAATCCACATTGCAACGATGGCGCAGGAAGGTATGGTTCGGCTTCGTGACCAATCCTAACTACCACAGATATAGCCTGAGTCACGCAGTGGAAGAGACGTAGCCAGTACAAGACGTAGCCAAATACTTAAAATATGCCTACCATCACAACATATAGGCATAAGCACAGGCAAACTGCACACTCCGCTCCATGCTAGACAAGAGCATAGCTCACACGCATACAGCGCATTACTCTGCAGAAAAAGATCAGCGAAGTCGCTTGTGACGATAGATTCACGCACATCGCGTTAAAAGCGCAACAGTATTGACTGTATCATATACGCCTACCTAAGAGCTTCTGCAGTTCCGCTGCTTCGCTATCCCCTACTGCTCGTATTGCTTGCGATATTCGTCGCGCTCTTCATCACTAAGCATATATTGGCGAACTGGAGCCTCAAGATCTTGCACTTCAGGCGAACGCCATTTCACGATCATCCAGATAATCCCCGTGAGTACAGCAAGAGTGAGGAGCACTCCTGCTGCCACAACGAGCATCGAGAAAAAATTGTAGAAACTGCTCATATAAGCTCCTAGCTGTATCAATCCCGAGTAAGTTTACGATATGTGGCAGCACTCTGGCGCAGAGCATCAGGCCCGAGACGATCCACTTTATTTTTCTCGTAGCTCTCAAAGTTGCCTTCAAACCAGTACCAGTTGTATGGCTCTTCCTCTGTACCCTCCCATGCGAGAATATGAGTGGCCACACGGTCAAGGAACCAACGATCGTGAGTAATCACTACAGCACAGCCAGGGAATTGCAACAAAGCATTTTCCAGTGATCCGAGAGTTTCCACGTCGAGATCGTTCGTCGGTTCGTCGAGCAAAATCAAGTTGCCGCCCTGCTTGAGCGTGAGTGCAAGGTTGAGACGATTTCGCTCACCGCCAGAGAGCACACCTGCCAGCTTCTGCTGATCTGCACCTTTGAAACCAAAAGCCGATACATATGCTCGAGATGGCATTTCAACTTTACCCACCTGAATAAAATCAAGCCCATCACTTACAACTTCCCAGACATTTTTTTCTGGATCGATCCCTGCACGGTTCTGATCCACATAGGAAAGCTGCACTGTCTCACCAATTTTCAATTCGCCCGAATCGAGCGGCTCCAAACCAACAATCGTCTTGAAGAGAGTAGTTTTACCCACACCGTTTGGCCCGATAATACCCACGATACCGTTGCGCGGAAGAGAGAAAGAAAGATCTTTAATCAGCGTACGCTCATCGAAGCCTTTACAAATGTTCTTCGCTTCCAATACCACGTTTCCAAGGCGAGGCCCTGGCGGAATTTGGATCTCATCAAAATCGAGTTTGCGCGTGCGCTCAGCTTCCGCCGCCATTTCTTCGTAGCGCGCTAAGCGAGCCTTGCTTTTTGCTTGGCGCCCTTTAGCTGAAGATCGAACCCATTCAAGCTCTTCTTTCAAACGCTTTTGCAGCTTGGCGTCTTTCTTCCCCTGCACCTGCAAACGTTCTTCTTTCTTCTGCAGATACGTTGAATAATTACCTTCATAAGGATACAGATGCCCGCGATCTACTTCTGCGATCCATTGAGCAACATGATCCAGGAAATAGCGATCGTGAGTGACGGCAATGACTGCGCCTTCATAACGCGCCAAATGCTGCTCAAGCCATTCAACCGATTCTGCATCTAAATGGTTCGTCGGCTCGTCAAGAAGCAATAGATCAGGAGCTTCGAGAAGCAAACGGCATAGAGCAACACGGCGGCGTTCACCGCCAGAAAGCACACTCACTGGCATATCTCCCGGCGGGCAGCGCAAAGCATCCATTGCTTGTGCGAGCTGAGAATCCAAATCCCACGCATTCGCAGCGTCAATATCTGTCTGCAACTTACCCATCTCATCCATCAGGGCATCAAAATCCGCATCTGGATCAGCCATTTCGATGCCAATCTGATTAAAACGATCTATTTTTGCAAACATATCCGCGGCAGCGAGCTTCACATTTTCAAGAACGGTCTTATCTTCATCCAGAGCAGGCTCCTGCATGAGGATACCCACGGAATACCCTGGCGTGAGGCGTGCTTCCCCATTTGAAGGCTCATCAATGCCAGCCATAATCTTCAAAATTGTTGATTTACCAGCACCATTTGGCCCAACCATACCGATTTTGGCACCTGGGAAAAACGCCATCGTCACATCGTCAAGAATGATCTTATCGCCAACCTTCTTGCGCGCACGCACCATAGAGTAAATGTAATCCGCCACGTTTATCTTCTGCTTTCCTGTATGAAAGTGCGCCGAGCATGCACCCCGCGCATAATGTATGTCCACCTCCTAGCCTATCGAGAATCGGAGCATTGCAAAAGTTTCATCAAGGTTCTGTACGGATTTCACATACCCACAGAAACAAGTTCATCTACTCTTTTTTCCAAATCCTTCTCAAAGTTCGTATTTTGTTGAGAAGAATCATTTTCTACAGTTTCCGATGCCAGCGTTTGCGACATATCACTATCCACTGCATATGCACACAACGAATCTGCCCACGATACACTACCCTTCACTTCGCTTTCCTTGTGAATATCTGAGGCACTTTCTCGCATATAAGACGATGGCTTCGCGTAAGTTGCCACCATATTATTAAGATCAATTGCCACAGAATCGGCAATAATTTGCTGACTCGTACGCTCAATTCCGTCTTTATCCGTGTAATGCTTTGCCATAAATCTACCTCGAATAAGCAATGGCGCCCCTTTATGCACGCTAATCCCAACGTTATGAGCAAGTGCCCCAAAACATCGCACTGAATACCAAGTAGTCTGCCCGTCTTCAAACTTATTAGTGTGGCGATTGTAGTTTCGAGCTGTCACACCAACACTAACCATCGCCGAAGATATCTGCGTATCTTTGCCAGTTTCCGAATCTCGATGCCGATACATCGTAGGATCGCTTCCAGCCCAACCACGAACCGCAATAATCGTATCGTTTGCCATGTATTCCTCCTTAGTTTTCACCGTTTCCGGTGCCCGTAGGAATACTGTGCCAAAATCGGCTCGTATACGCTGAAGGTATATTTATTTGTGGATATTCACGGAGTATAAAAGCCATGTGGACAACACGCTCACTTGCCTACTGGCTTTTACAGACCAAGATTGACGCACCCTATTCGCATATCAAACTCCTACACACAATATTTGCACGTAGTAGCCGTGCACTCGCCGCGCAGTAGAACCACACTCGCATATAGACAGCACTCACATATAGACAGTACTCACACATAGCCGCGTTTACACAGCTACAGCTCTACTGCGCTACAAAGTTATACACTACCAAGCAGATAACTACGGGCGCTCTGCCCTATTCTTCATCTGCCCGAGCACCCATAAGCAGTGTGCGCGCAGCCTTATGCCGCTTCACAATTGCTTCTACGCTAGGGATAAGAGCGCGAGAAAGAGTATCAGCAACTGCAGCACTCACGGAATTTTCATAGCTACGAGCTGCAGCAATACGCGCCTTGCAGATAGCTGCACGTGCACGCATCTGCCCGATCCACATCACCAGTATCCCAACTAATGCAAGCACACAGCCACTAGGCAAAAGCAGTGGCAGATATGCGCCTACAAGCTCATGCAGCCAAATCCACGGCGCAATTCCAGCGATAATCAGGCACACTCCACACACAGCCAGCACACCACCGATCACATGCTGCACCCATGGTAAACGTTGGCAAACCCTAGGAACTGGCACACTCGCAAGCGCACGAGAAATTCGCTTTCTGAGCGAATCTGCACTCAAAATTTCTCGCTCAATCCCAGCCTGCCATATAGGCGGCACTCCAGCAATTGCGTGCGTCACCCACATATCACGCAGTGCCACACTCAACGTCGGAGCTGGAGCTTGCGGAGCCATCGTCTCTTGAGAAACTCCTTCCTCAATAGCTTTCGCAACAGTGCGAACTCCTGAAGCTTCCACAACAGTAGCAGCAAGTTTGTGCACGTAACCATCGTGCACGTCTACTTCAAAATCCCCTACTTGCGAACCTAGTAGCTCTGCCACGGAATCAAGCTGCGCACCAGCCGTTGCATGCCAAAGAGTACGATCCGTCGTCATCTGCGTGAGCGCTGCAGCAAGCGATTCCATCCCTTCTCCGTAAAGTGCACTGGTAGCATAGACAGGTACATCGCCAAAACCTAGTTCCTCAAGATTTGCACGCACATGAGCTATCAGCGCTTCGCGCTCAGTATGCGTCACAGTATCGATACGATTGATTACTACCGCAAGAGTATGTGCATCTCGCGCGTGCATATGCATATTTTCGTGACGCCGACCCAAGGTAATTAGAGAGCTATATACCGAAAGATCAGCATATTTTTGAGGGTCAAGCACCCATAAAATCACATCAACCATAGGTATCAACGTGGATACTGTGCCTGAATGAGTGATATCCACAGAATCGTAATCTGGAGTATCTAAAAGCACGAGAGCATCATGAGTTTCAGCTCCTATTGTGAGCAGCGATTCATGCTGAATACGATTGTGCGGCGAAACGGCAAGCACATCGAGTAGCTCCGAGGAATCTCCTCCCCATGTACATGCCATAATCTCATTGGTGGTTGGGCGTATCTCGCTCACTTCAGCAAAATGCAAACTGGTAAGACGGTTGAAAAGAGTTGATTTACCCGATCCAGTGCCGCCAATAAGGGCGGTGACGACGAAGCCGTCCCCCACGCGCATTCGTTCGTATGCAAGATGCAGATCTTCTTTCGCCCGCTCAGCGATCACAGGCGAAAAATACTCTCCACCTGCAGCAACAGCCTGTTGAAGCTGCGTGAGCCTCAATTGCACATCCGCCACTACACGTCACTTCCTTCCACCGCACACACAAAATCTTCAACTACACGGCGTAAAACCGCACAATCTGCAAGCTTCACACGGAAAACGCGGTTCGTATATGTACCCACCAGCTGATCGAATCCTTCACGCACACAGCTAGTTAAAGCTTCTCGTACCTTGCGGACGGGAGTTTCGATATCGAATTTTCTCGTTATCTCCATTGCACCTGGCACTCCAGCAGCCGCAATACCTAATAGGTACGCCCAGCCTTCTTCTCCCAACCACGGATTATTCGATATATCGCGCGCTGCACGCATGAGCTTTTCTCGCCATGCCGTCAGCGAAGTTTCAGCGAACGCGGCAATGCCACGATCAGAGTGCGATTTCTCTATATTCTGATCAAGCTTTCTAAAACCGCGATTCCAAGCTGTTTCAATATTGATGCACGCCGTCGTCATTCCTTGCATAATCGCCATTTTCATACCAGCAGAAATACTTTCAAAAAGTGCTTCAAGCTGTGCATCACGCTGACGTTGCTTGCACAGATTTTTTTTACTTAGATTCTGTTTGCATACACTCAGATCAGCTAATTTTCCATCGCCTGCACTGAGCATATCCCACAGCACGCTTGGAGCTCCCTGCCCAAAGCGTCCCATACGAATATTCGTTGCAAGTTTATCAAAAGGAGCAGCAGCTCCTTCCTCTGCCTGGTCAGTTAAATCAACAATCTCGTTGCGCAGTTCATCTAAAGCATCGGAAATCATATCCGTATCCGCAATAAAATCTGCAAGAGCCTGAGATTTCTGAGCCGCATAGGAATGCCGCGAGCGATCGTCACCTAAGCTCTCAAACCACTGCACAATTTTGCTAAGATCTGAGTTTACCTGCAGTTTCATTGGGGAACTCTGGATCATCCCTGCGTGACGCCGCCTGCGCGATCTGCGACGCAGAGTAGATATTTCTTCTTTGCTCTGATCATCAGCGCTCGATTCAGTGCGAGGTTTAGCATGAGCAGCAGATACGCCATCACGCTCCAAAACGAAAGAAGACGCCATATCGTTTCTCACCACTCGCGCATGCCTGCCTCGAATCATCTTCGATGGCATAGAGATAGTGCTCGAATCCGGAAACTCTCCATTATTGCGCTCACAGAGCGAAAAAAGTGGGAAATCTTCTAAACCAGCTAATGCCCATAAGCGCTGAAATTCTCGCACAGAATCCCCATCGGAATTTTCAGGAATTCTATTGAGTACCCCAGCTATCTGCACTCCACGCTCTTGCAAACGAGCTAGAATGTCCCAAGCGGCAGCGTCTCCATAGCGATATACAGTTGTCACGAAAATAACGGCATCGCACATATCAAGCACTTTCAGCGCTTGACGATAAAGCTTCGGATGCCCCCAATCGAAAGCTGGCGTATCCACAAGAGCAATCCCTGAAAAAGATTGATCATTGACGTCAATACGCATATCTTCAATCGTGCATCGAGCTTCAAACAGCGCAGAATTACTTGGGTGAACCACGGCAACAGGAGCAAGCGTACTAGGACGAAGCACCGAAGACTCGATATAATCGCTGCCCGTGAGGAAGCGAGCCACATAAGATTTACCTACACCAGAAGAACCGACAATGCCCACAATGGAAAGATGCCGCGCAGAGACAACACCGATATTTTGCTCAGCTTTAAAACTTTGTACGAAGGAAACTGCCCGCTCACGAGCACGTTCAATATGAGTAGCACTCGCAATATCTGCAGAAACAGAGACGGAGTTGAGAGCTTCCAGAACACGATCTGCTTTGCGAATAAGAACTCTGCGCGGGCGGCGCACACACAATTCTTCTACAGGCTTACGAGTTCTCATATCCTCTATTCTGGCAAAAAATGGCACATAATGCGGCATTTATTTATCTTGATTGGGCGAAATCATATCAACACAGGTAAATTATTTAGTGGCACTGCGCAGCAGAGCCAGATATGCCTCCATAGCTCAATGGATAGAGCAACGGCCTTCTAATCCGTAGGTTGTGGGTTCGAGTCCCGCTGGGGGCGCATGAGTAATTTCAATGCGCAAAATAACCCTATTGTCTGGATAGACTGCGAAATGACCGGACTCAACATTGAGCGAGACGCTCTCGTAGAAGTCGCCGTAGTCGTCACCGATTCAGAGCTTAACCCCTACGATACTGGCCTTGACGTCGTCATCAAACCAACGCCCGAAGCTTTGGAAAATATGGATGATTTTGTACGAAAAATGCACACAACAACTGGGCTTATCGACGAGTGGGATAGCGGTCTTTCAATAAAAGAAGCCGAAGAAGCTGTACTTGCATACATCAAAAGATTTGTGCCGTGTGCTGGCAAAGCCCAACTCGGTGGAAATTCGGTAGGGACTGATAAAATGTTTCTTCTGCGCGATATGCCCCAGCTCGTCGAACACCTGCACTATAGAATTATTGACGTCAGCTCATTAAAAGAAATGGCAAAACGCTGGTATCCGCGCGTCTATTTTGCTGCTCCAGAAAAAACAGGCAACCACCGAGCAATCGGCGATATCTACGATTCAATCGACGAGCTTCGATACTATCGTGAAGCTCTCTTTGTGGATGGCGAAGGGCCAAGCACCGAAGAAGCTCACAACTGTGCACAAAAAATTCTGGCAGATCTTACTGTTACCAAGGCCGAAGAAGCTCACGCGAAGCTCGTATAGGTATGCAATTAAGCACGCAATAGCACGCGGCCTAGATTTAGCGGACTGAATTCGGGTACGAAACGTGTGCTCTGGATTAAAACAGCGTACGATCCAGATTAAAACACAGGCATATCAACGTGACACCCCTCACCATAATTTCATTTAGACGACAGAGCATTTCATTGGTATAGTTTTACTTCGTTGCAACGCATAGCTTGCAGCGCTGATGGTGCCCGTAGTTCAGCTGGTAGAGCACCTGGTTGTGGTCCAGGACGTCGCGGGTTCGAGTCCCGTCGGGCACCCCCAAAAAATTGAGGCGGAGTTTATTCCGCCTCAATTTTGTTTATCAGCACTTAACTGCCTACCCCAATACTTCTATCCACGCACCTCGTATAGTAGCAAGACATCACGCACATACCACTGGCTATTACTCTGATACCGCCCCCCCCTAAAAAGAAGAGCTGCGGACACAAAGACGCAGACCCTAGCACCTACAGCAAAGCCCAGCTCTACGCCTTTACAAACGATCAATCAGAAAATCCGTACATCCGCAACACAACAAACTCACATATACTTAGAAGCCCACGCTGCAGATCAAGCCGCACAACCGCACCAACTCCACACCTTACCTCTAGCCGTCAGATCAAAATCAGACTCACCATCTGATACGGCATCAGAAAAATACTCGAGCCTGAATCGCGTCAGCAAAACGTTCCATATGCTCATCAGAGGTAGAAAGATAGAGCGAACCATCGATAAGAGAAATCTCCATCACGTAAAAATCAGAATCGGAGCAATCGTCACCACGCACAATGTCTACACGATTGAAAAGAAGAAGCTCTTCGCGCTGTGAATGCTGCTTAATATATTTGTGGATTGCCATGCGGATTTTTTCACCCCAACGCCACGTCTCTTCGTTCGCTTCCACCGAACGTGCAATCTCTTCCACCACAGCCGACTGATCAGTGCTACGGAAACGAGGATGAAGCATAGGGGCTTTTTCAACAGTATAGGCAGGCATACCGTTGAAATAGATGAGCGACGTCTCGCCAGAGCGATCAATCACATCAAGATAACGTTGAACCATCACAGAGCGCCCCTCAGAAAGTTCATATCGAGCATGCTCAATTGCTTCCGCTCTGCTTGAAGAATCTGTAGCAGTATAGCGCCCTGTTCCGCGCCCTCCAGAAGAAATTGCTGGCTTGACGACGAAATCTCCATGCGAAGGAAAACGCGTATGTATCTGATGCTTCGTTAGATGCTGCTCTGGCTCCAACCACACCGTTGGAATCACAGGAAGCCCCAGCTTTTCCAAATCCCGCAGATAGTGCTTATCCATATTCCAGCCCATTGTCGCAGCAGAATTGAGGATACGAGGCACAGACTGTGCCCACTCAAGAAAGCTCTTCGTATCTTTCGCATAGTCTCGAACCGAACGAACGACCACGACGCCCGCATTCTCCCAATCCACTGAAGGATCATCCCACTGTGCGATTCTTGGTTCCATACCGCGTTCATAGAGAGCATCAAGAAGCCCTGCCTCATCGGAATCAAGGTTTGGAAACTGAGAACTTGTAGCTAAGGTGACAATCGGTGCAGACACGTAACACTCCTTTATCCTAGACGAGCGGGGAGATACCTATTATCGCTCCAAGTTTATTGCATCACGCCAGCTTACGGGAAAAGCAGCACGATGTTTTGCAAGGAATGATACGTGAAGAAAAACGCAGTGCTCAGTGAAGGGCTTCACACATACGAGAGCGAATAGCACACAAGCAAAATGAACCATTGCAGGAAATTAGAGCTGTTTTCCTCTGAGACGCGCCACCGAGACACACCACGCGCAAATCTATCTTGCACACACTCCAGAACAATCCTATATAGAAAAACCGCACACAAACCCACCACCTAGCTAGAGGTGCGCGAACTCACAGCGCGCCTCTAGCTACGCAACTTGCGCTTAATCCTCTCTCGCCATTAAAGTATCTCTTGTTGCGCACCGCTAGCTCAACTGGCAGAGCAATTGACTCTTAATCAATGGGTTCGGGGTTCAAGTCCCCGGCGGTGTACGAATCGGAAACGCTCGCTAATCGGCGGGCGTTTCGCATATCTGCGGGTGCTAAGCTATACGTATTCTGCTACTTCCCTACCGCATAGACGGAGCCTTTACTCTACAGACAAAGCGTCACAGCAAGTATGCATATCCACCGTAAATAGCCGAGCAGAGACCCTATAATTCAGGTATGCGCACATTGATAGATGACGATGATACTAACCTGCCTGAACTTTCACAGAGAGTTTGTATTGCTTGGGCAAAAAGCACGTACACCTCTAAAGATGATGATATTTTTGCCACCAATCCACTGTGGCTACCGCTATTTTATCACTGCGCAGATGCCGGGCATATCGGCAAGCTACTAGCCCAAGAATGGTTTGCACCGCGCCAGCGAAAAATACTGGCGCAGGCTCCAGGAAAGGCGTAAACCCCACGCACGCGGGGGTGATCCGCAATCATCGTCAAAGGCAATGATTGCGGATATACAGCCATTCACGCCATGCCAGCAAGAAAACAATACCTACCACGACGATAACGAAGGATAAACTATGAGCACACTAGACGATTTTCCAATCGTAGACAGCGTTGCAGGAATCAGCAATGAACAACTCAACGCCTACATCCAAGGAGCAGAAAACGGATACGACATCACCACTCTCAAGCGTATCCCTAACCCGTTCTTCCAAAAACTCCACCTCATCCCCAGCGACCTTACAGAAACCGTAAACGAACGAGCACGCGAAGAAAACGTTTCCGCTGAGCAAGTTATCCGCAAAGCCCTAGAAAACTACCTCCAGCCAGCCAGCCAGAGTCTGGGAGTGTGAGAGCGGATTTTGGCGAGCGTAGAGGCAGGGTGCACTTTTGAGGCTTCATAGCTAACTTTCGAGTCTCCCGCGAGAGGCTTGGGTTAGCGGTATACCTGGCTTCGATGTCCGATGGAGACAGCTACGATGGTGAGCTGGTTGTCTTGGATGTCGCAGATGAGTCTGTAGTCTCCGACTCTGTAACGCCATTCTTCACTATGATTTTCCACCAGTCCTTTGCCTTTTGCTCTCGGGTTTTCGCACCCTTCTAGGTTCTTGCCTATCCAGTTCAGGATGAGGCGTTGCACGCTCTTATCGAGCTTTTTCAGCTGTTTTTTAGCTCTCTCGGAATATCTGACCGCATACATCAATCATCAATCCCTAGCATGGCACACATTTCTTTGTGTGAATAGCTCACGGGATCGGCTTGGTATTCTGCGATAGCTTCGCGGTAGATAGCAAGGTCATATTCATCTTCAATTTTTTCTAATACAGCTGAACGGATGAGTTCTGACATTGATAGTCCGTTGATTTTCGCGTAGGACTTGAAGAGCTTTTCGTCTTGGTCGCTTAAACGTACTGAAACAGTCACAATCTCCACCTCCACATGTATTATATTGTAATACAATCACAATGCACAGGTATTCCTTGTCAAGACTTTATCTGTCTTTAGTGAAGTCTCCGAAGGAGTATCCTCGTTCTTTTTCGAGCTGCCATGAGCCTGCCCGAAGATTGCCGAGCATCTCCCCCCCCCAAAAAAAAAAGATTACTAGGATTATTCTTCTCTTTCCTCCCCGACGATCTCGCGGGAGCCCCTCAAGCAGCTGCAGAGCCATCGGGGGATGCAGAGCGAGAGGGGGAAACCCCCGCACACGAGAAGACGATCCAAGAATACGGCAGATGATAAAATATTGGGAATACTCCTAGCATCATAGACGAAAGGGGGTAGCGTCTATGAGTAATGTGAAATATACATTGATGAATAAAAATCGCGTGGTGCTTGATTTTTTATACGACATAGAAACGCATCATGTTGTAACGATTCTTGCTCTGCATGATAGTCACTATGCACCCCCAGCCATGATTGACGTAAAAGGAAATATCACAAGGGCAGCTTTGGATAGTTGGTGGCAGCATCGTGCGATTCCTGCATCACGTGCTCAGCTTAAACAGCTCATGGAGACACTGGATATTAACACTACGCTTGCTCTTGCCGAAAAAAGTTTTGGGTTATCCCTCTCCGATAGATATTGGATAAACAACCCTAGCCATCCTCAAGAATGGAAGAACATCAACTTTTTTGATAATGCTTTTACCGATGACCTTGGTATTCTCACACTCGGGCAAGACTCGTCCACACAAGACCCGAATTTGATGTCTCCTAATTCAACGGTAGGTGGCGATTTAAGTAAAAATGGACGATTGCGAATGGTCAAAGACTGCTCGTTAAAAGCGGTAGTGGTTTTGCTAATCAAGAAGTCTATAACGAGGTAATTGCTACACATCTTCACCAACGACTGCTAGCAGAAGACGACTATATTCCCTACACGCTTCATCGCGAAGGACGCAGAACCTACTGTGCGTGTCCAAATATGCTAAAAGAAGATGAAGAACTAATACCAGCCCTGCACATTATTCGAAATCGGAAAAAATCTAATTCTCAAAACGATTATCAATTCCTTGTTTCCTGCTTTGAAAACTTGGGATTGAAAGGTGTGCAAACATACTTATCTAAAATGTTTGTTTGCGACTTCATAGTAGGTAACTTTGACAGACACTATCAAAACTTTGGCGTGATAAGGAATGTGGAAACACTTAAATACACACGTTCTGCGCCTATCTTTGATACAGGTAACAGTTTGTGGTGCAACACGCAATCATTAGACACTTACAAAGATTACAAACATATTGCAAAACCTTTTGGGCGTAAAGGTTTTTCTTCTTCACCGCAATTAGAACTCTTATCAGATTTCTCATGGTTCAATCCAGACAAGCTAGACGGATTCACAAACGAAGTAGAAGCACTATTTAGACTAAATCCCAATATGCCTCAATCCCGTATCGAAAGAATTATTACAGGAATTAACAGGCAAATAGAACAAGTGAACAAGCACATCACGAAATGTGAACAAACGAAAAATAAGAGTTTATCTCTGAGTAATGAAGTAAATACAATGCGTGCCGCATCAAAACAATTATCAAATAATACAATTTTTCATCACGATGACCTTGAGAGATGATGCAACCAGCAAAACGGTATAGAGACGAATTGCCATCCCTAAAAAGAGGTGACGATTACTATAAACCCCACGCACACGGAGATGATCTCCATCCATACCCTATAGAGAAAATCCGCCAATTTCAGTCTTATCACTCTTTAATCGCGAGCTTCAAAGACAAACCTCATATTGCGATAGCCAAGATGTGAATTTATCGTCTTTGATATCGGCAATCAGGCGGTAATCACCGATACGATACCGCCACAATCCAGCGAGATTGCCAGCTAAAACTGTGCCGTAACTGCGCGGATTATCTGTCTCCATGAGGTTTTTAGTAATCCAGCCTTCAACGGTTCGCTGGGTGTAGTAGTCAAGCTTCTTGAATTCTTAATTTCCACCTCCTTTCGCTTTTAGTGCATCGTACTATGATTCGCATTGTTTACGTCAAGCAAAGCCCCTAGAATCCACCCAGCAACTCTCCAAAGAAAATGCTGGGTGTCGTGCACAGCCTAAAAGGCTTCACAAAACACCCAGCATCTCAGCGCGCTACTATGTGCCCATCACTTATCTCTTACTTCTCGCTCACGAATAAGTAGGAGATAAGCAGGCGCGATTATTGCCGCTTACGCCTATATACGACTACGGCAGCACCCACCATAGACATTAGCCCAGCAGCAAACAAAGCGGACAGAGAGAGCGCAGAACCAGTATTCGATAGCCCACGAGTGCCATTGCCGTTCGATCCATCCACAGGATTGCTGGGGCGAGGAGTCTCAGGCTCAGGATCAGGACTAGGACCAGGCTCAGGCTTCGACACAACAACCGTCTGAGCCTTATCACCCTTATCCTCATGCGTCACCACATGCTTGGACGGCTTATCCTCACCCTTAAACGCAATCTCGTTATCCGACGTCGCAGTCTCAAACACGACATACGACACCCCAGGCTCCACCATCACATTCTCAAACGTCACCGTCTGCCTACCTGCCGCACTTGTCGGAGTAAACTTCACCGACGCCTCAGCCACCTGCTGAGGATCCACACCCTCACCAAGCTTCATCAAACGACCAGACAACGTATACGACTGACCAACAACAAGACCCGCATAATTCACCGTATCAACAACAGTCTTAGCAGTCTTCCCATCAGCCACCAACGACAACGGAGCAGATTCCGAAGCAGAATTACCATCAACAGACACCGTCGTCTTCAACGACGAATCCGCCGGCCTATCAACACCAGGACCAGGCTCAGGCCCCGGACCAGGCGCAGGCACATCAGGCTTCGACACAACAACCGTCTGAGCCTTATCACCCTTATCCTCATGCGTCACCACATGCTTGGACGGCTTATCCTCACCCTTAAACGCAATCTCGTTATCCGACGTCGCAGTCTCAAACACGACATACGACACCCCAGGCTCCACCATCACATTCTCAAACGTCACCGTCTGCCTACCTGCCGCACTTGTCGGAGTAAACTTCACCGACGCCTCAGCCACCTGCTGAGGATCCACACCCTCACCAAGCTTCATCAAACGACCAGACAACGTATACGACTGACCAACAACAAGACCCGCATAATTCACCGTATCAACAACAGTCTTAGCAGTCTTCCCATCAGCCACCAACGACAACGGAGCAGATTCCGAAGCAGAATTACCATCAACAGACACCGTCGTCTTCAACGACGAATCCGCCGGCCTATCAACACCAGGACCAGGCTCAGGCCCCGGACCAGGCGCAGGCACATCAGGCTTCGAGACAACAACCGTCTGAGCCTTATCACCCTTATCCTCATGCTTCACCACATGTGGCGAATCAGGGCGTCCATCGTTGTTGCTGTCGTAGAGGTTAGTATTAACGGATGTTGCAGTTTCGAAGACAACATAGGTTGCGCCTTCTTCGAGCTTCACATCACCAAAATTGAGCGTCCATGTACCGTTACCTGTTGCTGGATCAGCGGTAAAAGTATCGGTTGTGGTTGTTACTGCTTCTGCCTTGGTGCCATTATCGGTGATCTTATTTAATGTGCCAGTCACCTTGTATTGTTCACCTTTGACGAAACCGTTGTAGGTGATCGTATCGGTCACAGTCACATTGTTTTTGACCTGATCGGCAGAGAGAGTGACTGGCTGGTCTTTAGCCGCAGCTTTGCCACCGGCGGTGACGGTTGTCGCGAGCGTGCCTGTTGGATTCACGAACGGATCTGGTTTTTTCGTGTTCGTGACTTTCACAAGCATATTCTGCTTATCGCGCGTTTCAACAGTAATAGCTGTAGAACCGTTGAAATCAATAGTCCCATCTTCTTTAACAGTGAATTTGGTGTCAGCTAGTTTCTCATAACCCTGAGGTACTACTTCTTCTGTGAGAATATAGGTTCCTGCTTCGAGCGTGACGGGAGTAGGAACAGTGAGTGTGTTCCAGCCCATACGCGGAACGTCCCCGCCTTTCTCGTAAGTAACTTTCAGGCGAGCACCCGTCAAGGGTTTACCGCCTTGGTCTACTTTTTGGAAGTCGTAGACGTGGCTCTTGGCAACCCTGTTGACGACCACCGTCTGCGCATCATCTTTAGCATCGACATGCGAGGCTACAGGCTGCGCTCCATCATTCACTTTTCCATCTTTAACGTCGTCTGCTTTGTAGACGCGTTCGAGAACGGTCAAACCATTTTCACCGTCAGTAATATGCTTTGCTTCGATCTGAATCGGTACAGTCACCCGACCCGCATCTTCGCCATTCTTGACCGTGAAGGGCTGCTGAGCAGAACCGACAATATTCGCCTCATCGCTCTCTTTGATGAGCGTTGCGACAGCCACATAGCTTCCAGCTTCGAAACCTGAATAATAGACCGTATCCTGCACGGTCAAATTCTCCAAATCCTTGGAGCCAGTGATGACAGAGGTATTTTTACCCAGGTGCTCAGTGCCGCGTTGGAGCGAGGCACTCGTCCCGATAAACGGTACTTTCTCATTAGCTACCGACAATGCAGCCTTATCTTTATCAACTGTAGGCAGAGTTGCATGCCCCTCTTGATCAAAGGTATTCAAAACAACCTTGCCGTCTTGAGTAACAGTAAACTCTACGCTGTCGCGGAGTTTTTTGTATCCGTCAGGCGCTTTTACCTCAGTAAGAGTATATCTGTCTGCTTCGAGTTCGAGTTTACTCTCGCTATCTGTCGTGTGCCACGTATATGTTTTAGCGTGGTCTGTTGTGGAAGTGACTGTAAATGTAGCGCCCGCAAGTAACTTGGTTGCGTTATTTTGTTCAGTTTTGCGGAAAGTAACTGGATACTTTTTCGGCTCTTCTTTCACGTTCGCTAGCGTTACCGTCTTATCAGTTTGCGGCTTATACGTATCGCCGTCTTTAATTGAAAGGTTACCTTCACCATCGACCATGAAATCAATCGGGTTAGCATGCTTATAACCAGCAGGGGGTTTACGCTCTTCTAACTGGTATCGGCCAGGAAGCAGTGAAACCTTCTTACCTTCCGTAGCGCTAGAATCCCATGCACCCGCAATGCCGTTGACGTATTCTCCGGAGCCGTCTTCAAAGACTCGTCTCACAATAAGATTCGCACCAGCAAGCAGAGTATTTTTTTCGTTTACTTTCTTAACAGTAATCTCGTGTGTCTTACCGTCTGCTTGACGGTTTACCACAGTAAACACACCAGGAGCTTTCTGCTGGATCAGAGGCTGATCAAACTTATCGTTCTTCCACGCTTTGCCAGTTGCATCAACCTCTGCAACAGTATAGGTCTCCAATCCATCCTTATCCGGGATATTAAAAGTAATATCCTCACCAGTCCACTTCTGCTTCTCAACGCCTAGTGCTGGTTTACCGTTTTGAAGGAGCTGGAAATACACCTCAGGACGAGTAGCACTAGCATCAGCGCTCACGTTTTTCCAAGTTTTAGATACCTTTACAACGCCTGGAGTTGGCGCATTCTTCGTGTTCGTTACCTCAAATGATGTATCCGTCGTCTTTCTTACTTCGCCTGCAGTGTATCCTTCGGCAGACCAAGGAGAACCATCCTGTTTTACTTCCTTCACAGAATACTCTGCGAGTGATTGTTTGGATTGGATCGTAAACTTTGTCTGGTTGTCTACCATTTTTTGTGGCGTACCGAATTTAGTGTCGCCACGATAAAGCTGAATATATACGTCAGGAGTTTTCACGCCCGTCGCAACATTCTCCCATTTTTTCGTCACAGTAATATCTACAGGATCGTCCTTAAAACGACCAGTAAACAACGCCTGATAGCCAAGACCTGATACGAATGAGGGCTTATAACCGCGAAACTCCATCTTATCAAATGGAACCTTCACCGTATTCAACGCATCTCGAACTAAATAAAAAGCAGCTTGTTGCTCTTTCGAATAAAACTTATCGAAAAGGTAGGGGTTTGCGTTAGGGCTAACGTTCAAACCGTCTGTCAAACGCCAGAATTCATTTTGGATAACCTGATAGAACGGATCGCGTGCTTTACCGTAGTCACCATTCCACACTTGCCCAACAATATCAGTGGGATCTTCGAGATAAATATAGGTCAACTTCGTGAAACGATCCCAATACTCATCTGCAGAGTGAGGGAGAACTGAATACACATGATTATCATTCATGAGTGTATACGTTGAGTCTTTAGTAAGGTCACGTTGCTGCTCAAAGATACCGTGCGGCTGACCATCTTCAGAAATAGAGGGGAATTTTTTACCATTCGCAAGACAGAACGTGAAATTTTCTGCAATTTCACGCTTCTCATCCGAGGTCACCATGCTCAAACGATTCGATGTACCAGCCGAATAATACTTCGAATCCCCCGAAACTCCTTGTCCGTCGTTCCGGAAACCTGCAGCAAACGCACTCCGCTGTAGACCAACCATCGCCGATACTATCAGCATGGCTACAAGTGCCACGCATACCAGCACCCGCCCCACATTACCAACACGAGTGCCATGAGTACTGGTACTGCTTGTGAATACTGGGTTCACTGGATTCAGCCCCATGAATTCTCCTTATTTTCGCCACACACCCACGTATGCCAAAAGCACGAAACTATCACAACAGTGCGCGGAACATAGACACGTTACCCGAAAACTCTACCCTTCGGGGGGGGCAGCGCAACATAGCGCATACAGAAAGCAAAACTATATAAAAGCAAAAGAAGGATACTAGTATCATGCACGCTTACAACAGCCTACATCTGACATCTATGCTTTTAGCTATATAGCAAAAAGTTAAGCCTTGAGCGTCTAGCCGAACGCCGATTGCTCGGGAACTACTCAAGGCTTAACTTCTTTAATTTTATTACATAAAACTGCAATATGCTACTAAACTTCACCTACTCAAGAGGAGCCATCTTTCCAAAACCTCCTCAAGAAAGCACATGCACCTTTACCTTGCGACAACACTTAAGAAACGTATATACGCATAGCGCAGATACACACCAATAGCATTTGAGGCGATTTTATAGTAAACATAAACACAACGATTTATCTAGAAGTCTTTTGGTTTCTCGAATAGGCATGTTATTTCAACAAACCTATTGACGTCGGCGCCAAAAAGGACAATCCACTTATCGTAAGCAAAGATGAACACAAGGCAGATCTACACTCAAGAATCTTGAAGAAAGCAAAATGAGCATATACGCGATTGGCGTATCCCAAGAAGAAGATTTTTGGTTATTGCCACGTTTCGTGCCGCGTCCTGCAAGCCCGATAATCACGTCTGGCTCTGGAAGTTTATAGCAAGGAGAACGCCTAGCGAAAATTCTTCTCTAAAACCGCCTATACTAAAGACGTGACGTCACCGCTTACTTCTTCTGGTTCTCAGCAGCCTGCCTTCTCTTCTCAGGCACAGCCTGATGGCTCGCAGTGCACACAGCAACCAACTACCGACGCACACTCCACCAAGCCTCAATCCGCAAACCCTCCGCTCAACCTCGCTCTTGACCGCCTCGAAGATCAGTACGGTCTCACACCTCCACCTGAGCACATTGCCGATGCTTTTACCACATGGGTAGCTAGTACTGGGCGCGATATGTATCCACATCAGGAAGATGCACTGCTCGCAATTGTGGCAGGCGACCACGTGATCGCGACCACTCCTACTGGCTCAGGAAAATCACTCATAGCAGCACAGGCGCTTTTCACCGCACTCGCTACTGGGCAAACGGGCTATTACACCGCACCTCTCAAAGCTCTAGTCTCCGAGAAATTTTTCGAGCTCATCAGCTTATTTGGCGCTCACAACGTTGGCATGGTCACAGGCGACGTATCCATCAACCCCGATGCTCCTATTATCTGCGCTACTGCCGAGATTCTTGCCAACATCGCTTTGCGCGAAGGCTCCGATGCCGACGTAGGAATTGCGGTGGCAGACGAATTCCATTTTTACGCAGATCCGCAACGAGGCTGGGCATGGCAAGTGCCAATTCTGGAGCTGACAGCGACGCAGCACGTTCTTCTTTCCGCTACGCTTGGCGATACGTCATGGCTTGAGCAGGATCTCGAAAAGCGAACTGGGCGCTCCGTTTCAGTGATTAGCAACGCCGAACGTCCCGTTCCTCTGCACTACACATGGAGCCTCGACCCCATCGGTGAAGTAATTCAAGATCTCGTCGCTTCTCATATGGCACCAGTATACGTGGTCTATTTTTCACAGCGCGAAGCAGTAGCCGGAGCACAATCCCTGCTTGGCATGAGCCTTATCAGCCGCGAGCGCAAAGAGCAGATCGCCGCCACACTTGGAAATTTTCGATTTGGCAAAGGTTTCGGGCAAACACTTTCAAAGCTCCTGCGCTCAGGTATCGGAGTACATCATGCGGGGCTTCTCCCCCGATACCGCAGGCTCGTGGAACGTCTCACGCAGGAAGGGCTGCTCGCCGTCATCTGCGGAACCGATACTTTAGGCGTTGGCATCAACGTTCCTATCCGTACTGTGCTTTTGAGTGCACTCACTAAATTTGATGGCGCTAAAATGCGGCATCTGAATGCACGAGAGTTTCATCAAATAGCAGGGCGTGCTGGGCGAGCCGGTTTCGATACGATCGGCTACGTCGTCATACAAGCGCCCGAATATGAAATCGAAAATGAACGCCGCTTGCGTAAAGCTGGCGACGACCCACTAAAAATTAAGCGGGTGCAGAAGGTAAAGCCTGAAGAGGGCAAGCTGCAGTGGAGCAAGAGCACTTTTGAGAAGCTCCGCGATAAAGCGCCAGAGACTCTCACCTCCCGCCTACATATCAGCCATGCAATGATCCTTAATCTCATGCAGCGCACAGACCCAATCGCCGCTGTGTGGCACCTGCTACTTACTAACCACGAACCGCCTGCACGCCGCGTGCAGCTCATCAAAGCAATGCTGGAAATCACCTCATCGCTTGAACTTGCTGGGGTGCTCGAACGTCGTGCGCAAGACTGGCATGAGCTGGTTTTGCAAAGCACAGTAGCACCACAAAGCATATTCCCCACGCAGAGCACGCCATTCGCACAAAACACAGCACCGGCGCAAAGTGCAATGCACCAACAAAACTTACTTCCCTCATCAAACGTAATGCTCCCACAAAACTCACCTTCCTCGCACAACCCGACACCACCGTCACCTCCTCTTATCTACTTCACAAAAGACGTACCCAGTGATTTTGCCCTGAATGCGCCGCTCTCCCCTTTTGCGCTCTGCGCATTAGACCTGCTCGATCCTGATTCTGATTCTTATGCACTCGACGTCGTCTCTGTGATCGAGGCAGTCCAGGAAGATCCAACTGCAGCTCTTATCGCTCAACGCAAAGCAGCGCGCAGTGAACTAATCGGCAAGCTCAAGAGCGAGGGCGTGGAATACAGCGAACGCATGGCGCTAGCAGATGAGGTGAGCTGGCCGATGCCACTAGCTGAACTGCTTGAACCCGCATTGGATACCTATGCAGGGTCAAATCCGTGGGTGCGCAGTCACGAGCTTTCCCCGAAGAGTATCGTGCGCGAGCTGATCGAAACGGCAAGCACGTTTACGGAATTTATCTCTCGCTATGATCTGCAGCGCTCAGAAGGTGTACTCCTGCGATATCTCACGGATACATATCGCGCTATGCGCCAGATTATCCCTTCTTCAGCTCGCGATGAGGAAGTAGATGCAATTATTGCGTGGCTTGGCTCTCTCGTCCGTTCAATTGATTCATCACTTCTCGATGAGTGGGAAGCACTGGCTGCAGGGCATATAGCGCAAGACGAACTAAATACCCATAGCGCAAAATCTTCATGCGCTGACGATGACGCCACGAGCGGTGTCGAATTTGCCTTTGGCGCTGCTCCTGATGGCAGCGTAGCATTTTCACGTAATAAGCATGCACTTCGCACAACACTGCGCAACGCTATGTTTGCTATCGTGGAAGCACTCGAACGAGACGATCTGGAAGCTCTGGCAGAGCGCTACGGCTCAGATGGCTGGAATCTGGAGCGCTGGGACGAAGCAGCCGAACGCTACTGGAATGAATACGAGTACCTCGGAATTGACCAAGCCGCGAGAGGCTCTCAGTATTTCAGCGTGATTGAAGACCCTTCACTCGCAGACCTTATTCAGGCGGGGACGGATCCCGACCAAGCTGCCGATTGGCTGGAGCAGCGTCACGCTGGGCGCCTGTGGCTTGCACGCCAGATTATTGATGACGGCGATGGCAATGGCGATTGGCAAGTGACGGCACTCGCAGATTTAGATGCGTCTGATGAAGAAAATACACTGGTACTTCATATGTTGATGTTTGGAGAACGATAGATATGGGAAAAATTGCAGAGAATATCGCTGCTGTGCGCTCACGTATCGCAGCTTCAGAAGAACGCGCTGGTCGCTCAGCTGGTTCGGTACAGCTCATGCTCGCCGCGAAATATCAACCTTTGGATAATCTTCTTCAAGCTCTTGCTGCAGGGGAACGCTTTTTTGGGCACAATATCATTCAGCAGCTCAAAACGGCTGAAGAGGGACTTCATGCCGTCCAGCTGGCAGCTTTCGGCTCTACTTCTGCTACCCACCTCGCCTCTGCTCCTGCCTCGGCTCCCGACTCTACTCGCGGTTTTTCAGATCGAGCCACTTCAGATTCCACTCTTTCGGATCGCACTCTTTCGGATCTCGATGCGCTGGATCTTGACCTTCCCGCTCTTGACTTTTCGCATACCACCACTGTGATTGGGCATGTGCAATCAAATAAACTTTCTGCAGCTATGCACTACGCTCAACGTATCGATACTGTTGATAGCTTCACAACAGCCGAGCAAATTGAGCGCCGCCAAAAAGCACGTATCGCAGCAGGTGGCGTAGAAGATTGTGCCTATCCGATTTTGCTGCAGGTCAATTCTTCGGGAGCGCCTACACAGTTTGGCTGTGAGCCTGGGGGATTGATAGACATGGCTGAGCGCATCTGCGAGCTTCCTCATGTGCGTATCGATGGGCTAATGACAATTGGCGCGAATACACCAGATAATACGAACGAAGTAATCCGCTCCTTTGAACTAACTCGCGAGCTAGGAGCACAGTTACAAGAAATTCCTGGACTAGAAAAAGCCACAACGCTTTCGATGGGTATGAGCCACGATTTAGAGCTAGCAATTGAGCATGGCAGCACGGAAATCCGCATTGGTACCGCTATCTTCGGTGCGCGCACACAAAAATAACATAACCTCAATAAATACAAGAAGATACACACATTTAGCAAATGTGCCAGGGCTGAACGCAATTTCATTCAGACCCTAGCACATCTATATGCATAGAAAGATAAAGTAAGGTTCCGCACTGGGATAAGTGCTGTTTCAGCTAAAAGCGCTTATTATCAGTACGTATCTAATCCATGAGAGCGGAAAATAGAGCGAGCTGCTTCAGCTTCTGCTTTGGAAGGAGGCTCCACAGCTGCCAGCTTGTATTCAATTCCAAGATTTGCCCACTTATCGCGAGCCATCTGATGGAATGGAAGCACTTCCACTCGATGCACACTCCCCCAATGCTTCACGATATTCGCAACCGCTTCGATATTTTCGAGAGAATCAGTGACGCCTGGAATGAGCACGAAACGAATCCACATTGGTGTGCCAGCCTTATTTAGGCGCTCACCAAAGCGTACCGTTGGCGCAAGCTCTCGCTCAGTCACATACTTATATGTTTCCGGTATGCCGCTTTTCACGTCAAGCAGCACGAGATTCATATCATCAATCATCTGATCAGTTATCTGTGCGCCGCCAAAACCGCTCGTATCTACACATGTATGAATGCCTAATTCCTGACAGCCTCTCAGCAATTTTCCTAGAAATTCTGGCTGCATGGAAGGGTCGCCACCCGAAAATGTGACGCCGCCGCGTGTGGCATCAAAAATTGCTTTATAGCGTGCGATACGCTCTAAAAGATCTTCCACGCGCACACCCGTACCATCTTTCATTTTCCAAGTATCGGGATTGTGGCAATATATGCACCTTAACCCGCAGCCTGCAAAAAAGATGGTGAGTCGAGTGCCCGGCCCATCAACTGCCGTCACCAGCTCCCACGAATGGATGGAGCCGATTTCACCTTGACGCACTGCTTCCAGATGCTCCTCACGGGTCATCTCTTGAGCAGTTGTAACACCGGCAAGCCCTGCACCGCTTAAACGTGGTACCTCAAATTCGGAGGGCTCCGGCCGGTATTCACCGGTGGAGCCCTCTCCAATGCTTCTCGCCATTACATCCCTTGATGGAAAGTACGGGAAATCACATCGAGCTGCTGCTCACGAGTCAAACGAACAAAGTTCACAGCATACCCCGAAACACGCACGGTGAGCTGTGGATACTTTTCTGGGTGCTCCATAGCATCTTCGAGAGTTTCACGGTTGAGCACGTTGATATTTGCGTGATACAAACCCTGTACACCACCGTTGCATACACGCTGCTGCTTCATTTCTGCTTCACGCTGTGCATAAGTTTTCGTTGCCATTATTTTCTCCTTATTTGTGTTGGGCAATTATTAAAACTGCTAGTTGCCAGCAGATCGTACTTCATAAATACGTCTGCCGATTTTAAGCTTTCGCTTAGTTTCAGCTCAGCCTTTTTTGACGAACCCCGCATCCATAATGCCTACAAGGTTCACGATCTGCTCCTGCTCAGTGCGTCCAAGCGAGCTTGGCACAATCGTATTAGTAAGCGAAATACCGTCGAGAGCATCGTTGTAATCAAGCTTGCCAACCGAAAGCATCGAGGCAAGCATACCGTGAGTATCGGCGCCATTTTCTGGGTTTGCACCAGGAGCAAACGGAGTACCTTTTTCGTGCCCGCTCGGGAAAGATCCAGTTGCTTTGCCGTACACTACGTTCGAGGTAATAGTGAGCACAGACTGAGTTGGGATAGCATCACGATACATCGGGATAGCCTTAATCTTGCTCATCACGGTGTGCACGATTGTGGCCGCAATATCATCAGCGCGATCATCGTCATTGCCGTAACGTGGGAAATCACCTTCCGTCACGTAATCGACGACGAGACCAGTCTCGTCACGAACTGGAGTCACCTTCGCATACTTAATTGCCGAGAGTGAATCTGCCACAATTGAAAGACCGGCAATACCGCAGCCCATTGTGCGCACGATATTCGAATCGTGAAGCGCCATTTCGATTGCTTCATAAGCATAGCGATCATGGCACATATGGATAATGTTGAGTGCTTCTACATACGTAGCCACAACCCAATCGAGCATATCCTCATACTTTTCCCAGACTTCGTCGAAATCGAGCGGACCGTCACCCTTGATTGGCTCATGATCGGGAACTACCTGTTTGCCCGTCATTTCATCACGGCCACCATTGATCGCGTAGAGTAGAGCCTTTGCAGAATTCACGCGAGCGCCGAAGAACTGCATCTGCTTGCCCACGCGCATAGGGCTCACGCAGCACGCAATCGCCGCATCGTCACCCCAATGCTGGCGAATCTGCTCATCAGTCTCGTACTGAATCGAGCTGGTTTCAATAGAAACTTTCGCGCAGAACTGCTTATAACCATCAGGAAGCTTCGGATCCCAGAAAATCGTGATATTTGGCTCTGGAGCTGGCCCGAGGTTCATCAACGTCTGGAGCAGACGGAAGGAGGTCTTGGTGACGAGAGTACGCCCGTCTTCGCCAAATCCTCCGTCACTCCACGTTGCCCAGTAGGGATCGCCAGAGAAGATAGCATCATAATCAATTGTGCGAAGGAAACGTACGATACGCAGCTTCATCACGAGACAGTCGATAATTTCCTGCGCATCCTGCTCTGTGATGATGCCTGCGCGAAGATCGCGTTCAAAGTAGCAGTCGAAGAATGCGGAGAGACGCCCGAAGCTCATAGCGGCACCATCTTGCGATTTCACTGAGCCAAGATAGGCGAAATACGTCCACTGCACTGCTTCTTGGGCTGTACGGGCAGGTTTGGAAATATCAAAGCCATATCCGCTAGCCATATTCTTGAGCTTCTTCAGAGCCTTAATCTGTTCGCTATGCTCTTCACGATAGCGTGCCCAATGCTCAGAAAATAGCTGATCCGCCACAGCATCTTTAGCCTGCTGCTTTTCTTCAATCAAATAATCTACGCCGTAAAGAGCGACACGGCGGTAATCGCCTATAATGCGCCCACGCCCGTAAGCATCAGGCAAGCCTGTAATAATATGGGAGGAACGAGCAGCGCGAATACGCGGAGTATAAATATCAAACACTGCATCGTTGTGAGTTTTGCGGTAGCGTGTAAAGATCTTTTCCACTTCTGGATTGATTTCTTTGCCTGCTTCTTTAATAGCAGTTGCCACCATGCGCCAGCCACCAAACGGCATCATCGCACGTTTGAGGGGGACGTCAGTTTGCAAACCGACGATCACGTTGTCGTCATCAGAAATATAGCCAGGCCCGAAAGCGTCAACGTCTGCAGGAATATCTGTATCAACGTCATATACACGCTTTTCACGCTCAACTGCGAGATATTCTTCATCAAGCGTCTTCCACAGACGAAGTGTCTTTTCCGTTGGACCTTGAAGGAAAGAAGAATCTCCTTCATAAGGAGTGTAGTTGCGCTGAATAAAATCGCGCACGTTAATTTCTTTTTGCCAAGAGCCGGGAGTAAACCCCTCCCAGCCTTCATGTACTGTTTCTTGGGGATCTGCTGCGAGCGCACTCACGGCTGCACCTTTCTTTCGGTTGACGTCCTTATCGCTATCAATTTTAGGCGAACCTAAAAGCAGTTTCCACAGGAAGAGGATTATATCGCCGAAAGTAATCTCACATATTCAATGCATCACAATATCGAAACTGTAAGCTCTGCAAACTGGCAAACTCTAGGGGAAGCAGGCAAACCTTTTTGCCCACTTCCCCTAGAGCCTTCTTAGCCGATATAAAATACTACTTCGCACGAGCCTTACGGCGGGCAAGCGCTCCTGCCCCAATCAGAGCGAGCGGTGCACCCATAAATAATCCTCCAGCTCCAGCATCTAAACCAGTCTCTGAAAGGGTACGCATACTAGATTCACTAAGTTTCTTCTCTTGTGAAGCAGCTGCCACGACTTCTTTCTTGAGAATATCCACTGCAGCAGTCAACTGAAAACCAGAAGTCTGCCCTATGGCAATGATTGTGTGCGCACCAACTGTTGCATGAGCAGGAATAAATATCTGCTGTTTAATAGCACCAGTGGCATTTGCCGCCGTCGTCCCTAGATCAAACACATTGGAGTGCAGTTCGAGCTTCACTATTTCATTTGGCAAAAAGCCATAGCCAGAAAGCATCATATCAAGCCCAAGCCATTCGCTCGCTGTATCTGTCTTAAGGTATGCTACCTCGAGCCAGGCAGTGCGCTTAGCATCGCGAGAGGCGAGAGCCTCGCTGTATGCATCGTTCGCCATCTTAGCTGCTTCCTCAGCCGCTTGTTTCGCTTCACTCTTAACAGCTAGGGTCTGGCGGGCAGCGATAGCAACGGCAAATTTTTCAGTTAGCCCCAAAGCCTTAAAATCGTCATCTTCTGCAGGCAAACCACCTCGAAGAGCCGCTTGCAGGTCTACCGCATTGAGTTTTTCTGCCGAAGCACGCTTGACGGATAACACAGCATTTGCCTTATCTAGCGCTGCAGCAGCATCATCTGCAGCTTTGTCTGCTTTCACGTCTGCAGCCTCAGCTTCTTGGAGTGCACGAGCAGCCTTAGAGGCATTTTCTTGCGCCTTTTCGTGTGCTGCTTCTTTGGCAGCCAATGGCTCAAGCGTACGTCGAGCATCAGCTAGAGTTTTCTGCGCTTCAGTGACCGCTTGCACCTTCGCAGCCTGGTTAGCCTCGGCACTGCCTTTAGCCGCTTTAGCATCTGCAAGAGCTTTTTCTGCAGCAGTTACTTTCACTTCCGCAGCAGCGACGGCTTTATCAGCATCGTTCTTTTCCGATTTCTTCGTTTCTAAGGTTTTCTCAGCTGCATCTAGCTCATCCTTCGCTTTTACCAGAGCGTCGGTTGCCATAGATGCATCATAAACTGCCTGCTTCTGGGCAACAACACCCTCAGCAGTGGTGACAGCATCGGCAGCAACCTTTGCTTCTCGCTCCTTAGCTTCCAAGACTTGCTGAGGCGCAGTAAGCTCAGCACGCTTAGCGGTAAGGACACCTTCTGCTTCTGCTACCATCTGTGCTTTAGCGGCTTGTACCGCCGTAGCTTCTGCGAGCGCGTTTTCTGCGCTCATCACAGCTTTCTCTTTGGCAGTTACCACGCTCTGAGCGTCTGTGACAGCCTGCGCCTTTTCTTTCTGAGTGGTCTTAGCTACCTCCAGCGCATTTTCCGCATCAGTGACGGCAGTCTTCGCATTCGCAAGTTTCGTTGCCTCTGCTGCAGCATCGTTCTTTGCCTTTGCCAGCGCATCATTAGCCGCATTTAACGCGCTCTGCGCATCGGCAACTCTCTTCTCAGCATCAGCAAGCGCCGTACGAGCCTCAGCAGAGCCGTTCGCAATAGCATCTTTTAGCCCGTTGTAGTAGACCATAAAACGGGAATAGTACTCGTCGTAGGTGTATGAAGTATCGTTCGTACCATTCCAGAATATCTGCAGATCAACGGCACCGTAGTCAGAATCTTTATCTTGCCTATGCCCAAAGCCCGTATAGGCAAATTTTCTATCCATCAGGCTGGTGTAGTGCCCAGTGCCACTCTTAGGTCCAACTGGCGCCTTATCGTAAAGTGCTTTTTCTTTGGTGTACCAACCGTTGTAGTTATTACCCAGCCCCCAAGCGAGATTCTCGCCAGCACCGCTCACATAAGGTCCGAAGTTGTTCGAATGACCATTATTATACTTTCGCGAATAGTTTGCATTGATCTGAGCTATAGCCATTAATTCATCAGTAAACTTAAGGGTATTCATTGGCGCAAAATTGCTATCTCCAACTGCGCGCAAATCATTGCCTTTCTTTGCGATTTCGATAGCTATCTTCATATTTTCCAAAGAAGTGGCGTCGTCAGCGCTCCCAATCTGCGTCCAATCCTTGATCGATGAACCCTTCACTTTGTAAGCTGTGCTGAGCTGATCAAGAGCGCGCTGGGAACCTTTCGCAGTAAAGAATCCTTTTGAGCCCTCATTCCACTGCTTCTGCGCCTCTGCTTTGGAAGCCTCTACATCTGCCTTGGCTGTTTCGAGATTCTTCTTTTCTGCAGCGAGGGCAGCTTCTTTCGCGGTTTTATCTTGCTCAGCAGCGGTGACGGCATTGTCTGCATTCTTTTTAGCAGTTTCAGCTGCAGGCACTGCGTCTTGCACCTTCTTGATATCTACCTCAGCATCAGCAACCGATTGATCGGCAGCTTTCTTTGCATCTTCAGCATCTTTCAAGGCTTGCTTTGCCGATGCCACATCGCCGTTAGCGTTCTTCAACGTCTCTTCTGCCTTGGTGACGTCACTATCGGCAGCCTTTTTCGCTTCTTGAGCCTTCTTCACTTCACCCTCGGCTGCTTTCACCGCATCTTCAGCAGTTTTCACAGCGCCTTCGGCACTTGCCGCAGCTTTATCTGCAGCAGCCTTGGCGCTCTTAGCAGTTTCGAGATCTGCTTTGGCTTGCTCAAGTTCCTTTTTCGCGCTCTGTGCTGCTGTCCCAGCAATAAGCTCATCTACTTTCGCCTGTGCTTCTGCTACTACTTGCTGCGCCTCTGTAGCGGCTTGATTAGCAGCTGTTTGTGCGCTCTTCGCGTTCGCTAGATCACTATCAGCTGCTGCCTTATTACTATTAGCTGTTTCTAATGCTTTCTCAGCAGCAGTGACGGCATCATCTGTCGTCTTCTTCTCAGCTTGTGCACCAGAAAGAGCATCTTCTGCTTTCTTTTCCTCAGCCTTAGCCTTAGCTAGCACATCAGCATCTGGAGCGGGAGCAGCGGCAAGGGCGTCGTCAGCAGCTTTCTTATCTGCTGTAGCTTGATCGAGTTTAGTTTGTGTTTGAGTAGCATCATCGTCTGCATCAGTTTTAGCTTTTTGAGCATCAGCCGCTATACGCTCAGCTGCGCTCACATCTTCTGCAGCTCGTTTCTTTTCCGTTTCAAGAGAGTAGGCAGCTTGCTTCTCAGCGTTATTCTTCTTTTCCTCAGCCTCAGATTCAGCGTTGCTGGCTGCATCAAGGGAATCTTTTGCCTTATTTTTAGCAGATTCAGCTTCAGCTAATTTTTCCTCTGCCGCAACTAAATCGCGAGCTTCTATACCTTGCGAAGCTGGTTGCGTCTGCGAATCCGAAGCGGCGTCTATCTTTTGCTCTGGTTCTGCTAATGCAATTCTAGCTCCACCCAACGCACAGCTCGCCACCACACCAGTCGCCAAAGCTGCCGCTGAGAAACGAAAACCTAATTTTTGCGCTGATTTATCATCAGAATGCCTGCTCATCATATTCCCCTTGTCTGCCGTCTGCCAGCTGCATACTCACCAACATATTTTCTAATGCCGTATACCGCCAGCACTTTCAGCACAAATCAAATCTGCTATAAAACTCCTCGTGCACGAGTATATTTTTTAACCTTTCAATACGTGGATACGCCTACTCTAGCAAAGCCTACCCCCCCTCAAGGCACTCAGGGGCACAAAGGATCCACGTATAGAACTTACTTACCACCGCGAAGCACGGCACACAGCAGCGAAGTACACACATACGTATTTCGCTACTCAAAAAGCAGATAGATTGCTTCACATCTGCGGCTCTACTCCATTGCGGAATAAACCGTAGACGTATCCTTGCGTAAGAGCTTCCCATGATGCCTCGATCACGTCGTCACCCACACCAACTGTCGTCCACTGCCCGCAAACGTCACGAATCGTAATCATTACGCGCGTGACGGCGCTTGTACCAAGAGTCGTATCGAGAATACGCACTTTATAATCCACCAGCTCAAACTCATGCAAAAGCGGATAGACTTTGCGAAGCGCTCGACGCAGTGCTTGATCGAGCGCATCTACCGCACCCACACCTTCACCTACTCGGATAAGACGGCGCCCGCCAGCATGAATTTTGACTGTTGCTTCAGCAAAAGTTTGCGTAGGGTCGGAATGATCCGTTGTATCGTGCGTACTCCATGATTCGAGCGAAAAATACTCCAACGGCTTACCAGAGATAATTTCTCGAGCCAGCATCTCAAACGAAGCGTCGGCAGCATCGTAAGTGTAGCCCTCTGCTTCCGCTTGCTTCACACGCTGTGTAATTTCGCTGAGCACAGCTCTATCTTCTGAAAGATCTAAACCAAACTCTCGTGCTTTCAGCTCAATCGAAGCTCGCCCTGCCATATCAGAAACGAGCATACGCATATCGTTGCCCACAAGCTGAGGGTCAATATGCTGATACAGATCAGGATCCACGCGAATGGCGCTCGCATGAAGCCCTGCTTTGTGAGCAAACGCAGCAGCCCCCACATAGGGCGCACGAGCAGAAGGGAGAATCGTCGTAATCTCACCGACCGCATAACCAATCGCAGCAAGCCCCGCAAGCTGCTCAGCACTTACCACCTCATAATCAGTTTTCAACTGCAGATCAGCAATAATCGTGAGAAGATTTGCATTTCCTGTGCGCTCACCATAGCCGTTGATAGTCCCTTGTACTTGGCGACACCCAGCATCTACTGCCGCAAGAGTATTCGCTACCGCACAGCCGCCGTCATCATGGCAGTGTATCCCAAGCTGAGGATTAGTGACGCCAAGCGTCTCCAGCCTTTCGCGAAGTTCTTTGACGATGTGGGAAATATGTTGTGGAAGAGATCCTCCGTTCGTATCACAAAGGATCACCCACGAAGCACCTGATTGAAATGCCTGAGCCACAACGGCAGTACTATACTCTGGATCATAGCGAAAACCATCAAAGAAATGCTCGGCATCAATCATCACTTCTCGCCCGCATGAGCGCAGGTATTCGCAAGAATCTCCAACCATTGCAAGATTTTCTTCAGGGCTTGTGCGCAAAGCCTTTTCCACATGGCGAATATCGCTTTTTGCCACGAGGCAAAGCACAGGGGCCTGCGAATCTACGAGAGCCTGCAACTGAGAATCGCTCTGCGCCGTCACTCCCGCCTTGCGAGTAGAACCGAAAGCTGTGAGTTTGGCTGAAGTAAGCGGATTAGCATCTTTAAGTTTTTCAAAAAACTCCGTATCTCGCGGAATCGCTCCCGGCCAGCCGCCCTCAATATAGGAAGCACCCATCGCCTCAATATAAGGAAGAATCGCAATTTTATCTGCCACAGAAAGATTGATTCCCTGCTGCTGCGCTCCATCACGCAGCGTGACGTCGTATACGAAAACAGTTGGAGCCAATACCTCGCTCCCTGCGCTTTCTTCTTGCATCACTGCCGATCCTCCCCTTATAAAACTGCCTTATTTAAGGTATTAATCTACCTCGTTCAAGGCGCTTACCCTAGCTAACGATAGAGCTGCTACCGCACTACCTATTCTTCTGCTGTGCACTTCTGCTGTGCACAACATCGACAACGCTGTGCGCGGTCTGCGTTGCTCGAGCCGCATCATGTAAGCTGCACTGCGTAAGTTGCGCTGCGTAAGCGCTATGCAACCCGTCCCATACAGCCTATATTGCGCCGCCTATCCGATACTATCTAACCACGTGCATATACCGTACAGATAGCAGCACTATAGACACAGCAAGCGTAAGCATCTTCAACGAATTACACCGAATTATACCAACCGATAGCACCAGCCGAATTTATCTTCTATACGCCCCAACTGAATACCCGTCAGCTCATCATAAATTCGCTTCGTGACGTCTCCGGCAGGCATACGCACATCAAAATCCGCGGACGCGAGACGCCCGATCGCCGTCACCACAGCAGCTGTACCACACGCAAACATTTCCGCAATAGCACCGCTCTTGACGCCTCTGATCACATCTGCAATCGCAATTTCCTCTTCGCTCACGCGCACGCCTTTAGATTCGAGAAGCTGAATAATAGAACTGCGCGTGCACCCGGGAAGAATAGTTCCCGTGAGCTTTGGAGTTTTCACCGAGCCGTCGCTCATCACCACAAAAACATTCATACCGCCCAGCTCATCGATATACGTATTTGTGCGCGCATCAAGAAACATCACTTCATCAAAGCCCTGCTCATGTGCCGTCACTTTTGGCAGAAGCGAGCTGGCATAGTTGCCGCCTGTTTTCGCATCTCCCATTCCGCCCGGGCCTGCACGATGATAGTCTTTTTCCACCCAGACGTCGATCGGTTGAAATCCGTGAGCAAAGTAAGGCCCTGACGGCGACGCCATCACTATATATTCATATCGGCTCGCTGCTCTCACCCCGAGAAAGCTCTCTGAAGCAAATACGAATGGGCGCAAATAAAGGCTCGCACCTTCTGTTTCAGGCACCCAACGTTGATCGGCACGAACCAATCCAACAATAGATTCCATAAAATCACGCATCGGCAATTCAGGAATCGCTAAACGCCGCCCGGAATGATTAAGTCGAGCCGCATTGTAGAGAGGGCGAAACGTCCAAATCGAGCCATCATCATGGCGATAGGCTTTCAACCCCTCAAAAATTTCTTGCCCGTAATGCAGCACGGCAGTGCCAGGATCAAGCGACAGCGGCCCGTACGGCTCAATAAATTTTGCCGACCAGCCAGTCTCGGCAGTCCAAGTGGAGTGAGCCATATAGTCGGTGAAATCGAGACCGAAGCCGAGCTTTTCCATCTGGGCGCAGTATTCCTCATCGCTCTTCTTGCAAAAATGCTCGCGTAATGTGTACCCATGCGCAAGCTCGTCAGCCGCCAATATCGACTGTGCAGATTCTCTTTCTAATGCAGTTAGTTCATGTGTCATATCATTATCCTAGTCTCTCACTTAGAGCAACAGCAGAATGCCCAATATGCGCACGCGCTACCCGCCATTTAATGATCGCAGCACAAGGCGCGTTGCACACCATAGATCACGCCATCTTCTTCAAAGCAGGAAAAGCGATTACGAGCATCGATACGTCTTACTCCACATTCCGCTCAAAGCCCTTTGAACAGTTTAGGTTTTCCGATTCCCCTCATAAGGATTTCTGTAAATATCTTGATAAGAGCGTGTACCCTTTTCAAAATTTTATATTTCGAAAAGGAGCTGCGCTCTATCCGAGGACGCCTGTAGCAATTGCACTGCCGATCTCAGCTGTGCTACGCACGAGAGGACTTCCCGATTTTGCAGCCGTAGCTCGCCGAGCCATATCGTCATCGACCGCCGCCGTCACGCGCTCCGCCAACTCTGGATACCCAAGGAAATCGAGCATAAGCGCTACCGAGCTGATCGTCGCCGTCGGATCCGCTTTCTGCTGCCCGGCAATATCGGGAGCCGACCCATGCACAGGTTCAAACATTGAAGGCGTTGTGCGCTCTGGATTGAGGTTTGCGCTCGCAGCCAAGCCGATGCCTCCAGTGATTGCTCCAGCTTCGTCCGTGAGAATATCTCCGAAAAGGTTATCTGTGACGATCACGTCAAAGCGCTGCGGATCGTTCACGAGATAAATCGTTGCGGCGTCAATGTGGCAATAGTCGATAGTGACGCTCGGATATTCCTGTGCTATACGTTCGACCGTGCGCCGCCAAAGATGCCCGGCATTCACGAGCACATTATGTTTGTGCACAAGAGTAAGCTTTTTGCGCCGTTTTTGCGCCAATTCAAAGGCGTAGCGCACCACTCGCTCCACACCAAAAGCAGTATTTACCGAAACTTCAGTGGCGATTTCGTGAGGAGTACCTACGCGAACGGCTCCACCATTTCCGCAATACAGCCCTTCCGTACCCTCACGCACTACCACAAAATCCACTCCTGAGGGATTTTTCAAAGGGCTGGGTACCCCTTCATAATATTTCGAGGGGCGCAAATTCACATAGTGATCAAGTTCGAAACGCAATTTCAGGAGCAGACCTCTCTCCAACACCCCACTAGGCATACTCGGATCACCCACTGCACCGAGCAAAATTGCATCGCAGGCTTTGATAGCTGCAAGATCGTCGTCAGTGAGTACCTCGCCCGTCTCATGGTAGCGAGCCGCACCGAGGTTGAAATGACGCGTATCGAAAGTAACGTCGGCATTTTTCGTGACGGCGTTCAAGACTTTCAAACCTTCTGCCACTACTTCTGCACCGATACCGTCTCCAGGAATTACTGCTAATCTAATCGTCTGTGCCATACACGCAGAATACGCTGTTTCTCGATCAGCGAGATAAATAATTTATTATATGGACAGCGCTGCAATGTGCGCTTAATTGCTAGGCTATACAGCATCCAACAGACACAGCTAAAAAGAGCTGTAAACCTACTCCCCATACCCACATAAAACCAGCAATAATCACCATGCCGCATCAAATCATTCAAGAAAACATTCAAAAAGGGCGACCTTAGATAATTAAATGAAAAAATCAGCACATAAAACAAACAAGCCTATGAGTAGGGCAAATAGCGCCATTTACACAAAAAATAGGATTCCCTTTCTTACTTTCCGTGCACAAAATTGCCACAGTAGATGCATAAGGATTTTAGGAAAACAAGCCTAAAATCAACATCGAAAAATCAGGATATACCAATTAAAACGACGAAAGGATTTATTATGCCTACCACTCTCCCTCTCGTTTCAGACTGCTCAGTCTCTGCTTGCTCTTACAATCAGAATGGCTGCGCTGCAAACGCTATGAATATGAGCTCAGACGGCTGCTCAACGTTTATTGCCCTGCCAGAAGTTGGCGGCGGCAGCAACGCAGGACGCGTGGGCGCATGCCAGAAAGCAGATTGCACACATAACGACCACCTCGAATGCACAGCAGAATCTGTACAGGTAGGCGGCGCCGCAGGCGAATGCCTCACCTACGCTCCTGCCGCCTAAGGCTCGGCTAGCTGAATATATTTTTTCTCATAAAGTGGTGTTTTGCCAGTAGACGTATGCTGGTAAAACACCACTTTTCACATCTAGATTCACGCGCACCTCTCTAATCTGAGGCTAAAACGTAGTACCTCGGCAAGATAAAACACAGAGTACGAGTTCACAAGAGGCTTTCTTACCTTTCAATGCATGGCATTTCGCAAACGGTTTACCTAAATTGCAAATTTACAGACTCTAAGCACTCTCAAGCACAGTAAAAGTGGCCTTCTACATTAGAAGACCACTTTTACTGTTACTCTAGCTAAAGGAACTTATGCAACAAAACGGCGGCGAGCAGCAATTGCTACTGCACCAGCTAAGACCGAAAGCACAGAGAAACCAGCAATCGGAGCAGAATCAGTACCAGTATTAGAAAGCCCCTTCACCTCAGGCTTATCCGCAGACTTAACAGAAGTTTTCTCTACCGATTTACCACTTGGCTTGGTTTCGTCAGCAGGCTTGGTCTGGTCAGCAGGCTTGGTTTCGTCAGCAGGCTTGGTCTGGTCAGCAGGCTTGGTTTCATCAGCAGGCTTAGTTTCGCTTGGAATTTCAGCGACATTGCAATTGCCATAGTACGTGCACTGATTAATGCTCATCTTGTACAACTGATTATGAATCAGACGACGATCCTCCGTGAGCTTTTTGAGCTTGTCTTTATTGTCTTTAAGCCCCTGCTTTGTGACTTCAAGCGCAGGATCGGAAGATTGAAGATCCGCATTTGCTTTCTCAAGATTAGCTTTTTCTTCAAGCTTTGCCTTCAAAAAGTATTTAGCCATATCTTCGCCATGAGCTTCTTTATAAATCTCATAACTCTGCTGAATCTCCGCTATTTTCTTATTGTTTTCTGCAATTTTAGCTTCTACATCAGCAGCGGAATTTTTAATCGACTCTTCAGCAACAGCAACAGCTTTCTCAAGATCGGCAATATCCGCATTAAGCGCTGCCTCATACCCTTCAAGAACGCCCTTAAGCTTAAGACTCTCCTCAATAAGAACCTTTGGACGATCCCACTTATTCGTTGAATTTACCTTTGCATCACGAGCATCAATCGCAGCAGGTCCGCTACCAACAACATAGGTATGATCTGCAGCAAACGCGGCAGAAGACCCAACAAAACTCAATCCTACGAGAGCAGCAACAGCTGCAATACTTTTCTTCATCATTGTTTCATTCCCCCAAATTCATGAAAGTATCTATGCGGAAAGTTGAAGCCCCGGCACTCAGGAGCCTAAGGGCTGAATCAACCTTTGAGCATTTTTAACTTACCCCCCCCCACACTCTGTCAAATGGTTCCCAGATTGTTATCAAATCCTTATAGAATACGAGTATGGCTATCTCGTCTTTTCCACTCCGTTTTCCAGCTCACATTCTTTTACTCGGCTCAGGTGAGCTCGGCAAAGAACTTACGATATCTTTGCAACGGTTTGGCTGCCGCGTGACGGCTGTGGATAGCTACGCCAACGCTCCAGCAATGCAGGTTGCAAACAATTGGAGAGTTCTCGACATGGCAGACGCCGCCGCTCTCACAGCTCTTATTGACGAGCTCACCCCAGACTTAATCGTCCCCGAAGTGGAAAAACTGGCAGCAGATGCACTGATAGAAGCCGCTACGCGCGGATATAGCGTCACGCCCTCTGCACATACTGTTGCGCTCACATTCGACCGTCAGGGAATTCGCACTCTCGCCTCCAAGCGAGCTGGCGTACCAACCAGCCCATACGCTTTTGCAAGCAGCTACGAGGAACTTTTAACTAGCGCACAAAAGATAGGGTTTCCCTGCTACGTAAAACCTACTATGAGTTCAAGTGGGCACGGGCAAAGCCGAGTGGAATCACCAGAAGCTCTAAAAGCAGCATGGGAAGAAGCATCGCATGGAGCGCAATCCGATACTGGTCGCGTCATTATCGAGGGCGAAATTGCTTTTGACTATGAAATCACACTCCTCACAGTGCGCCATCTCGATACAACGGATCCACAAAGATCTCGCGTAGTCACGAGTTTTTGCGAACCTATCGGGCATCGCCAAAGCCACGGCGACTACGTAGAATCATGGCAACCACACCCCATGCCTGCCGCTACACTGGCTCGCGCACAAGAGATAGCTGCCGCCGTCACTCAAGCTCTCGCAGACGAAACTGTTGAGCACGCTCGCACTGACGACTCTACAGACAGCTCCTCTCTAACTCTCGGACTCTTCGGAGTAGAGCTATTCATCAAAGGTGACGACGTCTACTTTTCCGAGCTTTCACCACGCCCACACGATACAGGCATGGTGACGATGATTTCCCAGCAATTCAGCGAATTCGATCTGCATGCTCGAGCAATTTTAGGTCTGCCTCTACATACCGATATGTGCGTGTCGGCAGCCGCTTCAGCACCATTTAAAAGCCCTATAGAGATCGAAATGGAAGCAGAAACAGGGCAAACCGATACAGCGCAAGCGCAACCACGCTTCAGCGAAGTAGCGAGCGTCCTTGCCACAGACCCCACCATTGAGCTGCGCATCTTCGGTAAACCTGAAGCCCATATCGGCCGCCGCATGGCCGTGGCACTAGCAAGCGCCGATACTGTAGATACAGCGCGAGATCTCGCTCGCAGTGCAATCAGCAAGCTGAGAATCGAAAAAGGAATCTCGGCTTTATAGCATCTCATATCCAAGTTTTCTTCGAGATATGCGGAGCCCGCCGCACTATGCCACCGAAGTAAGCAGCTCAAGCCACGCTATAGAGCCACTGCCTTATGATTGCGAGTACCAATTTACTCGCAATTTATAGCAGAGTTTCATCATAAGTAAAAGTTAGAAAGAGGCACGTATTCGACGGCACATCTCTACGAGGCGACATAGCGCCCGCTTGTATCAACACCGCGCGCTTGATGCACAACCAGCGGAAATCCTAGCTCAGCTACGCGCTCGGTGAGTACGGGAAGATGAGCTTCCAATACGCTACCGCTCCACACAGTAGTACGAACTTCCACCGAAAGCTCACCACGCCTCGCTGCCGCCGTCACCAATCGAAGAGATTCCCACGCAAGCTCGGCACGCCTAAGAGTACCGCCCACCACAGCAGGCATATCTTCCGGAAGCCCTTTCACATCGATACCAATCCACTCTGGACGAGTGTGCGGATTTTCAATCAATGCCGCTAAACGATCAGGGCGATACCCGCACGTATGCAGACCCACCGGAAAATTCTCGGCATGAATTGTAGCTATAGCCGCAGGAAGTGCCGGCTGCGCAGTCGGTTCGCCTCCGCTAATCACAGCGCCATCGAGCAGCCCTCGCCGCGAGCGCAGCAACGCAAGAAAATCCGCAAACGACTCCGCACCCGCACAAAACGGCTGCAAAGCAGGGTTATGGCAATACACACACCGCCAAGGGCAGCCTTGCGTAAAAGCAGTCGCCGTGAGTTTCCCCGGCCAGTCAGTTGCCGAGAACGGAATAATGCCAGCTATCTGCAGCTCGCCCACAGTTTCGGAGCTATCGCACCGCATACTCATACAAGCGCTTCAGAAAAGTACTGGCGTTCGCGGAATTCGCCTTTCTTGCCAGTATTGAAACTCTGCATTGGGCGGAAATATCCCATCACGCGCGTCCATACTTCAGTTTCGCCACCGCATTGTGGGCACTGCTGGTACTCACCGCTAATATAGCCGTGATCCGAGCATATAGAAAACGTTGGTGTGACCGTGACGTACGGCAAATGGAAACCCTCTAGGGCACGCCGAACGAGCTTTGCGCACGCTTCACCCGAACTCATTGCAGCCCCCATATACAGATGCAAAACGGTTCCCCCTGTGTATTTGCTTTGTAGATCTTCTTGCGCTGCGAGCGCAGCAAACGGATCTGGCGTATACGAAACAGGTAGCTGTGACGAGTTCGTATAGTAAGGCTCTTCAGCTGATCCTGCTTGAATAATATCGGCGTAGCGTTTGCGATCTTCGCGCGCAAAACGATAGGTCGTTCCCTCTGCTGGCGTTGCTTCTAGGTTGTACAGATGCCCAGTTTCCTCTTGTGCCTCAGTGAGTTTTTCGTTGATGTGGTCGAGAATTCGCGCCGCCATTTCATGCCCACGCTCGTCAGTAATATCGAATTCATCACGTGTGAAATTACGGATCATCTCGTTCATGCCGTTCACGCCGATTGTGGAGAAATGGTTATCAAGCGACGGCAACCAGCGGCGCGTAAAAGGATACAGCCCTTTATCGATAAGGGCGGTGACGGTTGCGCGGCGGCGTTCTAGCGTCTGCACCCCAAGCGCAATGAGACTATCCAGCTCCGCGAGCAGCCCTGCCTCATCATCACAGTGCTTATAGCCCAAGCGAGCCATGTTCATCGTGACGACTCCGATTGATCCAGTCAGCTCCGCCGACCCGAAAAGCCCGTTTCCGCGTTTCATCAGCTCACGTAAATCGAGCTGTAAACGGCAGCACATGGAACGAATCATCGATGGATCGAGGTCTGAATTGATGAAATTCTGGAAATACGGCAAACCATATTTCGCCGTCATCTCAAAAAGCGCAGCAGCATTTTCGCTCTCCCACGGAAAATCGCGAGTGATATTGTAGGTAGGAATCGGGAACGTGAATGGGCGCCCCTCGGCATCGCCCTCCGTCATCACGTCCATAAAGGCACGGTTAATAATCCCCATTTCTTCAGCTAGATCGCCGTACGTAAAATCGCAGACTTCCTCGCCAATATAAGGAGATTGCTCAGCGATATCCTCTGGGCATACCCAATCAAAGGTAAGGTTTGTAAACGGCGTCTGCATTCCCCAACGTGAAGGCACATTGAGATTGAAAATAAACTCTTGCATCGCCTGCTTCACTTCTGCATAATCCAAGCCATCGAGGCGCACAAAGGGAGCCATATAGGTATCGAACGAGCTGAATGCCTGCGCACCTGCCCACTCATTTTGGAGCGTACCCAAAAAATTCACCATCTGCCCGAGCGCCGAGCCGAGATGTTTTGGAGGTGCAGATGCAATCATGCCAGGTACGCCATTGAATCCCTGCTCAAGCAACTGGCGCAAACTCCAGCCTGCACAATACCCCGAAAGCATATCGAGATCATGAATGTGAATAGCACCCGTGCGGTGAGCTTCTCCAGCTTCACGAGAAAAAACTTTATCAAGCCAATAATTTGCCACAACCTTGCCAGAAGTATTGAGAATCATGCCGCCGAGCGAATAATCTTGGTTCGCATTTGCGTTCACACGCCAATCGGAGCGATCGATATATTCTTCAAGAGTAGGAATCGGATCAATAAGGTGAGCTGCGCGCTCAATTTCAGTGCCCATCTGCGCCTCAAGGTGCTCAATATATGTGCTCACGATAAATACCCTTCTCACTTCGCCAGATTCCTAATCCAGCGTTTCTTGCTCTGCAGCTTCACTGCCTTTCGCACAAAATGCGCCGAGCACCAATATAGAGCGAAAATAAATAAAGAAATACCAACATCTAGGGGCGTGTTGTCTTTAGTTTCACTACATATAGTACTTTACTGCATAGATGAGAATAAGGTCACACACATTTTGCGAGAGCAAATTCTTTGCTACACAACCTCCTTAAGCAGAGTAGAATGAAAAAGCTTAGGCTCACATCGCACTAAGCTAGATAAAAAATTTAATGACTATTCACATAGCTTCACTAAGGAGATTTCCATGAGCCAGCCAAATCCCCCCCCCGCTAACCAGATTCCGCTAGAGCATGAGCAGCCTCAGCCTCAACAGCAATTCCAGCAAGCACCCTATGCAGCTCAGCCAAATACTGCATACGCGCAATCACAGTTCCAGCAACCAACGCCGCCCTATGCAACCCAGCCATACCCACAGGCAGGATATCCTTATACTGCTGGCTTAAAATCACGTCTCGTCGCTGGTCTGCTAGGCATCTTCCTCGGCGGTTTAGGGATTCACCGCTTCTATCTAGGATTTACGTCAATCGGAGTTGCCCAGATTATCGTCTCTATCTTCACTTTCGGTATCGGATCTCTGTGGGGGTTCATTGAAGGAATTATGATTCTCGCCAAATCGGCATCGTTTATGTACGACGCTCAAGGAAAACCGCTGGCAGACTAAAATTACGCGGACATATCCCCTCTTACGCCGTTCTCTCTACTTTAAAAGCGAGAGGACGGCGTCTTTTGGCTAAGCCCCCCCCGCACAAAAAACTCACGTTCCTGAAGGATTCGAGAGATTTTAAAGAAATAAGTAAAATCACATTTAGAGGATATTTTCAATACTTAATCCATCCTATTGATCATCTCCGACTAATCAATTTCACCTCCAGAAAACTCACTCAAAATAAAAGACAAGATGACACATAAACTCTCTACAGCCTCGCATTCGCACCCCTTCTCCCTGATCAGCTCTTCCATTGAATCCGCCCCAACAACCCGACTCGGCTGGCAGGGAATGCCTATCCCCTCAGCAATAACCGCACAGCTCCCCGCTTCAACCCGAGCCACTCCGCACGTGCGAATTCCCGCTTTAACCGTTACCGCCTCCGGGAGAATAATCGCAGCTTTCGACCTGCGCCCATCATTTCACGACCTTCCGGGCGCTATTTCCATCGCCTACCGCACAAGCGATGATTACGGGCATACGTGGAGCGATCTTCAGCTCCTTATAACTGCAAGTGACGGATGGGGTTATGGAGACGCTTCGCTCATTTCCACGGGTGAAGGACGAGTAATCTGCCTCTACACTGCTTCACAAGGTCTATCGTTTTGGGATAACGCAGGCGTGACGTCACAACGATGGACTCTGTGCTGCGCAGTGAGTGACGACGACGGCGTCACCTGGCAACATCGTCACCTCACGAACGAGCTGCTTGCCAATAACCCAGAAATTTCTTCAGCATTCTTCTCTTCTGGAAACGGAATTCAGCTTTCCACAGGGCGACTCGTCAATCCCCTTGTCTGGCATAACGGCACCGAAAATACGCCCTACGTTTCGATAGCTATGAGTGACGACGCTGGAGCACACTGGTTTTTAGGCGAACCGATTCCCGGGCAAGCAGACGAAACAAAAGTTATTGAGCTTGCCGACGGAACGCTCGCTGCCGCAATACGCGGATACCCACAACGCCTTGTGGCATATTCACAGAATCACGGCTTATCTTGGAGCCAGCCAGCTCCCATGTGTACTGAACCAGGCTGCAACGCAGGATATACATTGTGGAATGGGAAGCTTGCACTGACGATTCCGCAGCCTCAGCTAGCTCCAGTATGCGAGAGCGGCGAGCAATTCCAAGCTCTCGGCGATCCCTCCTGCGGACGTAGCTCAGGTACACTCCAAGACTGGTCAGCGCGGCATAACCTCTGCCTGCTGACCGGATCAGATGCACACAATCTAGAACTGCAGGAAGTGATTGATCCATGCGCATCGGCGTACTCCGTCGCAATTCCTCTGCCCAACGGCGATCTTGCCATCGCATGGGAACATGGAAACTACGAGGAAATACGATTTTGCGCAATTCATAGTTTTAATTCTTAGGATAAGAAACAAAGAAAAGATAAAATTTCAGCTATCATTCGTTCATCTAGACGAAGAGCTATCCAGAACTTTAACAATTTCTTTAGCAATCGCAGCAACCACAGGAACCGCGACAGAATTTCCGAATTGTTTGTATGCCTGAGCATTGCTAACTGGAATAATATATTCTTCAGGAAAGCCTTGGAGTCGCGCAGCCTCACGAGGAGTAACTTTTCTTGGATTTTTCCCTACCTGCTCAATTAAAATTTCACTGCCATCTTTATAATAGCGAGCTGAAATTGTGTTGCAGTATGGAGTGTTCACCCCAACAAGAGAAAAGCCAAAACCATTACCTTTTTCTCGATGCTCAATTTTCCGACGCTGATGCCCAGCCCATAGAATATCTGAGATGGTATATTTTTCATCCACATCAGATTCTAAAATATCTCCCATACACGTTGGAGTCTTTGGTGGAATAGGAGCTTGGAAATCAAAAAAGTTTTTCACGGTTTTCTTATGAAAACCCACAATATAAACACGCTCACGATTCTGCGGAACCCCGAAATCTTTAGCTTTAAATAAAAGTGTCGTCACTTCATAATTCAAAGATTCTAAAGTTGCCATAATTGTAGTAAATGTGCGACCTCTATTATGGCTTTTTAAATTTTTAACATTTTCTAGCAAGAATGCCCGTGGTTGCTTTTCTTTAAGTATTCTTGCAATATCAAAAAAAAGCGTGCCTCTAGTATCTTCAAAACCTTGTTTACGCCCAGCTTGACTAAAAGCTTGGCAAGGAAATCCACCGACTAGAATATCGTGATCTGGCACATCACATGCATGAATCTTTGTAATATCATTTAATGGATTCTCCCCAAAATTAGCTTGATAGGTTTTACAAGCATACTTATCTATTTCACTACTAAAGACAACATTAACTGCTTTAGTGCTTAGGAAGCCCAAACGCGTGCCGCCAATACCCGCAAACAGATCAATCATCCGATATCGACCCTCATCATTATTAGGAAAAGGCGGATCCTCTGGAAAATCTAAAATACACGTTAGCTCAGGCATAGAAGGAGTTGTTTCACCCGCTTCCCAACGTCTAATCGTCCTATCACCATTCTTAGCTAAACCAATGGCATCTGCCAGTTCTTTTTGGGTCATACCAAGCTTAAGACGTTTCTCTTTGATAAGCTTTGCTGCTGCGTGCATCTTATTCTGTGTTACCATCTCTATAGAACTCTACCAACTAAGTGAAGAATAGAGGACTAACTGTCCTCACATCCGCACATTTTAGCATCTTTTTCTTTCCAAGGAATCGTAATGAGTATTGTTGATCTTGAAAAATACAAAGCCCTTATCAAAGCAGAAAGACAATTGTTTTTTGCTGCTCCTTACGAACTTGCCTACCAGCAATTCGTTAAAGCAGCTTTTGATCAACAACCAGCCTCCTATTTTTACACACATGCTAGTGAAATTGTAGATAACTTAAGAGCTAGATGTTGGGATGCATATGTTCCTAAAGAAAAAGATTTCACCACTAAAATGTTAAAAGTCCTCATAGGAACTAAAGATATTTCCACTTTTAACGCAGAAGAAGCCCTACTATGGTTTTTTACCACATACCCAGAACACATCTACCAACTTAGTCTCTCAAATACACAAAGCCGCCGATCTCGAGCAGGAAAAGAATTCGAGGCGATCATCGAATTAGTTTTATTGGGCGCCGATATACCTCTCGATGTTCAAGGAAATGTTGGAAAGTCTTTTTTCACAAGCAAAGGACTTGGCAAGCTTGTCGATGTAGTGTCTCCAGGAGTTGCACAATTCACTCTTAATAAAAGAAATACTATGCTTATCAGCGCTAAGACATCTCTAAGAGAACGCTGGCAAGAAGTACCCGAAGAGATGGGGAGAACAGGTGCACGAGAGATGTTTCTAGTAACTCTCGATAAAACTGCAAGTGCTGAAGTGCTTAACACACTCTATGAACAAAATGTGCAGCTAGTCACTACAAAAGCAATCAAAAACGATCACTACGCTAACAACTCACGTGTACTTACTTTTGAAGATCTTATTCAAGAGCTCAAAATAAATGCTTTAAGCTGGGTGAATTACAATTACTCTGCTGAGAATAGAAGCGTTGCTGAATCAGTAATAGAAAAACAACTACAGGCTCATAAAAAGCATGCATTTGTATACAAAAAATATCTAGAGAGAAAGAATACTCTAACCGTATAGCTCGCTTATAAAAATTCGATTCTGTGCAATATCGAATATAAACAAAACGAAAGAGGGAATACGTCCAATGAAAACTCTGCGAGTCGTTGGAGCTGCAATTGTAAATGATTGTAATGAAATTCTCTGCGCACGCCGCGGAAAAGGACGCTCTCTTGAAGGATACTGGGAGTTTCCAGGTGGAAAAATAGAAGACGAAGAAACTCCACAAGAAGCACTCAAACGTGAAATCTTCGAGGAACTTCACTGCACTATTGAGGTTGGTGAAAAAGTCTGCACAGTAGAGCATCCCTACGATTTTGCAATGGTTGAACTCAGCGTCTACATGTGTCAGCTAGTGAGTGGAACTCCAAGCAAAACTGAACATACTGAGTTACGTTGGGTACCACGCGCAGATATAGGCACGCTCACATGGGCTCCAGCAGATACCGAACCAGTTGCAAAAATCGCCTGCGGCACCAAAACACGATCAGATCACTTCTAGAGAAGAAAGCTGACCAGCGCCGTTGCCGCTAAACCAAACGCGCGGTGTGCTAGATTAACCACGCTCCGCAATGCGCTGGAATAAACGCAACTCCATCGCGCAACATCACTTCAGCGGAGGAAATAAGCACACGAGAAAAGCTTCCAGAAAGCTGCGCAAGCTCTTGCCCCATATTGAGCACCGCCGTCACTCCTGAATTATGCACCACAAGAAGTTCGGCGCTCGGACTATCACCCCATGCAAAATCACCTGAGCCCAGCGCATAGTTTTTGCGCTCAAGAAGCGCCCGCCTATATAGGTTCAACGTCGATTCTGGATCTTCTTCCTGCATATCAGGAGCATAATCTTTCCAATACGGTGGCTGAGGAAGCCACGGAGTCCCCGTGGAAAAACCGTAATTAAGCGCAGAAGAGCTCCACGGAATTGGCACACGGCAGCCGTCTCGCCCACGAACTTTATAGCCCGTGCGCAGCCACGTTGGATCTTGCCGAGCAGAATCGGGAAGATCAGTGACCTCAGGCAATCCAAGCTCTTCACCTTCATAGATATACATCGAGCCAGGAAGCGCCATTGTAAATACAGCCATTGCCCGCGCGCGTGCCAGCCCTAATGCGCGATCCGGCTGCGGATCGTCAATACCAATCCCTTGCTCTGTATTTCTGCTCGGTTCATAACCAAAACGACTTGCTGCCCGCACGACATCATGGTTGCTCATCACCCACGTGACTGGCGCTCCCACACTTCCCATCGACGCTAAAGAAATATCAATAGCTCTGCGAAGTTTATTCGCATTCCAATCCGCTCGCAGATAGTCAAAATTAAACGATTGACTCATTTCATCAGCGCGCACATAACGAGCGAGACGCTCAGGAGCGAGCCAAGCTTCCGCCACAAGCATTCGATCTCGCCCATATTCGTCGAGAAGTGAACGCCATTCGCGGTAAATATCATGCACTGGATCTTGATCCCAATAAGGCCCAGATAAGTGTTCTGATTCAACAGAACTCCCCCAACGATCTTCGCCAATAAAATCATCGGGAAGCCCCTTAGCTTTAACAAGACCGTGCGCCACGTCTACGCGGAAACCATCAACTCCGCGATCCAGCCAAAATCGGAAATAGTTTTTGAAAAGTTCATGCACTTGTGGATGATCCCAATTAAAATCTGGCTGCTCAGGAGCAAAAAGATGCAGATACCAACAATGCTCATCTTCTTTCTTGCCGGAATGGGGTTGCACAGGTTCCCACGTTGAGCCGCCAAACATAGATCCCCAGTTATTCGGCGGGCAATTTTCACTATAGCGGAAGATAAATCGTTCTCGTTCGGGAGACCCTGGCTGCGCTTTCAAAGCATCAAGAAACCACTGCATTTGGTTGGAGCAATGGTTGGGCACAACGTCAATAATCACTTTTATCCCGTAAGAATGAGCTGTTTTGAGCATCTCGTCAAAATCAGTGAGCGTGCCATAATCTGGATTGACGTCGAAATAATCG